>JACCDP010280738.1_pt1 | contig 31405 bp, 28 predicted proteins | sample 7445841 | NCBI WGS metagenome assembly JACCDP01 (sample SAMN15323441, study PRJNA562643) | freshwater metagenome | isolation source: river surface water | place: USA:Blue River Watershed | collected 2017-08-17 | reverse complement strand
TTGAGTGGATATTGAATCTCTACATAAGATTGCAATATCTTGTAATTGTTGTAAAGTTACATCTTCAGAAGTCATTACTTCAGAAAGAATGATTTCTTCTACAGTATCTGCTGGTATCCATATTCGTTCTACACCCAAAACTAAGAAATCCATATCTGTTGATAAGATTGCTCGTATTTTGTTTTCTTTAAATAATTCTATAAGAACATCATCTGCTTCTTCTCTGGCTTTGTACACTTTAATTTGTTTCTTTTGAAGAAATTCTGTAAATTGTTTTAAGAGCATTTTGGAAACGTACCAGGCCTCACCCATTTCAATCTGTTTTATTTTTTTTTCTAATAATCCTCTTGCCTTTTCATCTAAACAAGTAGAATCTTCAGATGATAAATATAATTTTAATTCATCGGCTTGTTTTTGTGCATCTTCACGTTTCTTTCGCCTCTCAGAAACTTCTTCTTGTTTTGCTTCTGGAGATTTTCCATCAAAGACAGCCACAAATGTAAACCCTTTTTCAAGATACATATCCAACAATTGCTCAATCTGTTGTAAATTTCCCCGAAACTTGTACAACAAAGAAAGTACATCAATACCAATACAGAAAGTTTCCTCACACTGAGGAGATTTTCTGTAGGGACGCAAATAAGAGTATAGGCCTTTAACACCCATAAAGTTTTTACTGCCTACTTTTATTCAAAGGAAACACTCAATTTTTATATCTTGTTCTTAATAACCACCGCGGAGACGGAGCACTAAGTGAAGAGTAGACTCCTTCTGAATATTGTAATCAGAAAGAGTGCGCTCATCTTCAAGTTGCTTACCAGCAAAAATCAAGCGCTGTTGGTCAGGAGGAATTCCTTCTTTATCTTGAATCTTTTGCTTGATACTTCCAATGGTATCACTGGCTTCAGCGTCAAGTGTAATGGTCTTGCCAGTTAGAGTCTTTACGAAGATCTGCATGGTTCTATTTAGTAGTTCTAAAAAGTTTTTAGGCGGCTAATTGTTTAAATTATTCAAGAAAAGTGTCAAATTCATCAGATGTAAATCGTGCCGATAAAAATTCTTTGTGTTTTTTTGGGACCGGAGGAAGTGCTATACCTAAGTCCTTTAACTCAGTTTCTCTTCCAATAGTGTAACGATAAGCATAGTCATTTGGTGTATTCACATGAAAATATGTTTTCAATTCATAATTTTGTTCTGTAATCCATAGTCCTTGCATTTTCCAAAGTTTTTGTGCCAGTTTCATATCACCTTTTGAAAGAACTGCTACTAAAATAAGTTCTGCCCATGTTTCAGTATTGGCTTCTCGTTTTACAATATCAGATGTTTGGGGGTCTGCACAACTTCCATGAAGAAGTTCATGAATAAGAACACGCGTAGCCTCCTCTTCCCTATAAATTATAATCGCAGTTGAACTACAAGGATAGGTATATCCTCCATTCACATGTTCAGGACCAACGGATTGTCCTCTTTCAGGAAGTATACGTGGAACATCCGCAGCAAACCAGACAATCCGAAAATTACCCCCAAACATTTGTAAAATACGACCCCATGTATTTAACGGAATACGTACATTTTGACTCTTTTGTTGAAGAAGAAGAACTTTTCCATATTTACATACCATGCATGTTAACTTAGCATTTCCTATAAGATAATCATTTCGTAATTGAGTGCGAAGATTTAGTTTATCAAATGTGTTGCCATTTCGTGACTCTTTTTCAAGAATCATTAAATCTTCTTGTGTTGGTTCTTCACGCCTCCAAAGTATGAGTGGTGTTTGATGATACTTTTTTATGTTTTTTACTAGTTCGTCCAGAACTAACGGGGCCATCTACCTGTTGAGGAGAAAGTGCGTGGCGAAGTTGTAAGAAAAGACTTTCCCACAGGATCGGAATACGATAACTTGGGAGTGTTTGACCACCTCCTGTGCCTTCCATGGAGGCTAAAATAGCAAAGGCTTCTTTTCTCTGCTTTGGTGAAATTGAATCTAAAGTAAGAAGTGCATCCAAAACAAAATGTACACATTCCACCCATCGAAGATTTCTCATCAAAAGTTCATACACAAAGGCTTTTATTTTTGGAACATCAGAAAGAGTGGGAGCAGCACTTGAAAGCCAAGTTTCAAATACCTTTCGGAAGACTTCATTCCAACTTACAATTTCATTTGTCTGTGATGGAAGAGATTGTTTGTAAAATGTCATTTGCCTATCCTCACCACTTACACCTATTTCCACAAACCAATCCAGAATTCGTTGAGGAGCAGGAATCTCTGACGTTATCCAGACAGATAAATCACCGTTATTTTGTTCAAGGGCTGCTTGTAAAAGAAGTACTGATTCAGAAGAGAGAAGGTGAGCATGATATAGGACTAAAATACGATTTCCTCTTCCTTGAGAACCTGTGAGTACCTGACTTCCTTGCCCCAGTTTTAAAAGAACAGGTCGCAAAATATTCTTATCTTGCATACTCATTCGACTAATATCAAAACCAATGTGAACAACACTTGATTCATACGCAATCTGGTTTGTTTCTGCTTCACGTTCACCAGTTGTTTCTTCATGTTCAGCAACTTCACCTGAACCCTGCGCATTTGCAGAACCAATGGTAAGAAACTTTGTGTGTAATTGAAATTGAAGTCCGCGACTTTCTGCTAAGGTTTTACAGGCTTCAAGAAGTTTTGTACGCTTACCAACCCCAGGATTTCCTCTCCAACAAATACATAGATTGTCCATCTTATATCAAAGATTTCTCCATTTTTAGACCCATATAAAAAGTTAGTACTAGAATCTGTAGATATGGAGTGGACAATTCCTTTACAAAAACTCGAAGTTGCGAAAGTAAATGTGGGCGCATTTCTAAATGGAACAAAACCTCTCGTGCCACTTGCCTATGTAGATGGCCAAATTCATTTTCCTGCCTTGAATATTTTACTCCCTCCTTTAATTGTAAAGTTTTATGACCCTCAAACAGGAAAACTTGATGTATCCTTAAAAGAATCAGCAGGTGCTCAGCAAAAATTAGTTGCTCTTCAAAAAACACTTTTTCAACTCGTTGTCAATCAACAATCCAATTGGTTTGGAAAACAGTCCAAATCTCAGGAAGATTTAAATGAATTATTTCAACCCATGATTGAAAATGATACTCTCCATCTCTATTGTCCCGTTACCATACAGGAAAAGAGAACTGGTGCTGAGTCAATTCTTGTGTACACTGGAAATACAATTGTGAAAGGTGTTCGTCCTGGTCATATTCAACCGGGAAACACAATTCGTGTCGCATTTCGCCTCCAAGGAATTTCCTTCCATAATAATCCTATCAATGGACAATGGTCAGGAAAATTCCGTTTCCAACATAAAATTCTTGGAATCTTTACTAAGGCTACCTAGGCTGCTTATGCTTGCTGCAGCATAGCCACAGAAACAGCGAGAAGACTGAAGAATAAATTGATATGGGTCATAAGTAATACATAAGGACGGAAGTAATCAGGATTGCTTTCAATAAAATAGACTGTCAATCCACCCAAAATAAAAATCATCGCCGCAGTGATTAAAATAAGTGTCCGTACTTGCTTGCGAAAATCATCTTTATTTTCAGAATTACTTGATGAGATTCCTAAGAAAACCATGACAACAACCATTAAAACAATAAATGCTAAAAGCAAACCATAATAAAACAACATTCTCTACCTATATGTAAGTTTTTCATGGACTAGATGCGCTAATTCTCTGAATTGCGCGATACACCTGAGAAGAAGAAATGCGTTGTTCTTCTGGCAAAAGGAAAGGAAGACTAATGGCAAATCCAATGATAAAGAGAAGTGTAGGAATAAATACCAATGAAAAATAACGATTCATGGACCATCTTTTCGTTGACTCCATTTTTCTAGTTAGATTTAGGTTTTTTTAATGCCAAATCTAAATAGAATGGTGAGTCAGACTCGTAAAAAGAAAATAAATATTCTTCATAAAGCAGTTGAACCAGGACCTTATCAGTGTCATCCACGAATTGGTAAGAAACGTCCTAAAAATGGATGTTTACCTTTTTCTCTTTTACAAAAAGCAGCCAATCAACTTCAATTAAATACGAATGGAAAAAATATCAGAGGCGCACTTGAAAATGCTCTTCAAGTAACTGATAAGAATGAATGGTCTTTCTTACAGAAATTACCATTTTCACCTGAAGAAAAAGCAGAATACGCGAAACAATACTTGAGACCACAGAAACCCCAGAAATGGAATACTGATCCTGATATGTGGCTTGATTCATTAGATATCACAAATGTCCTTCAGCAGTATGAGGAATCCCACCCGGATTTTGAATTTATGGGGCCCTATCCAATAGATTTCGCAGCCCCTGACCCTTATAAAAAGGACAATACATGTCTTATCGATGAAATATGCTCCTTGCGAGTTCAAGAAAGTATACAAAATGGAACAAAATACATTGGAATCGTCTACAATTTAGACCCGCATTTCAAAAATGGAAGTCATTGGGTCGCCACATTTACAGATATTCCAAAACATCGTTGCTATTATTTTGATTCTTATGGAATGTATCCTCCCAAACAAATTGCAACATTTATGAAGTGGCTAACAACACAAGACCCAAAAATGAAATTAATGTACAATGGGCGAAGATTCCAACATCAGAATTCAGAATGTGGTGTATATTGCACTTATTTTATCATTCGTATGCTCATGGGAGACAATTTCCGTGAATTTACTCGTCAGAGCCCCCCTGACAAAGCAATGTTGGCTTTACGAAATTGGCTTTTCTCCACATAAAAGCGTTTAACCAAAAAAAGAACTATAGAGGAACAATAGAGAATGTCTGAACTTGTATCTCAAAATCCTCGTGATATATTTTTTTCCCCTCGGAATGAAGCCATGCTTGATAGACTTTTATATACAGATTTTCAAAGGCGTGTAGGAGGTGACTTATCAGAAAAACAGAAAGAAAGACTTGTACGAACTGTTCGGCATTACATGAATGAGGTGTATGAGAAAAATGGAAGTAAGCCCATACAATTCTTAAATAAAGAAGTTTTAACAACTGTTGTTCCAGACTATCTTTCTTATTTGAGAAGACAAGGTGGTGCTGTCCCTGCAGAAAGCAATGAAGAATCGAGAGTTCGTATGGATGTAAGTGCTCGCTTTAGCCAACTTCAAACTGAAAGACAAGATAACAAGGCTGCTCCTCCTTCTCCACCTGATTTTCGCATTCCGTTGGATGATTCTCCTTCTACAGCGCTAAGCACATTTGAACAACTCAAAAAACAAAGAGAATCTGAGGCTGCTCGTGCTTCTCAATTTGAAAATGAGTTTATAAATAATGCAGATGCTTTTAAACAACAAGCAAATGATGCATTGCGACGCGACGAATATGCCCTTGCACAACGTGCTGAAGCCCGCTTGATAGCCAGAGAAGAGAATAATCAAACCTTACTTCCTGTCATGCCTGACCCTCGCCGATTTTTTATGGGTGAAGGTGCTGAAAATTCTCCTTCCGGTAGTCGTCCACCCATGAGTGGATTAGCACAAGTCAATCCTACTGTGTCTTTTCCTGAAGCCATTCGAACAAGAGTACCTCTACCCCAAGATAATTTGAAAAAACAAGATGATATTATCACCTATCGTGAAAATGAATATAATTTGTTTGTGTACAGCGGTGACCGTGATTGGGTATCCAATTCAACTGAGAATCGCTATAACTTTACTGTGAATTTTGACCCTGCAAACAATCGTCCTGGATTCACATTTTCTCCTGCTGCGAACATCAAATTCAAAAATATTGTGCGAATTGAATTTATAAAAGCCATTGTTCCCACTGAAGGTATTGATATTCTTGCTACACAAGCCGATATTAGTTATAATACAAACTTAAATGTCAATGTATTATCCTTCCCTTATTTGATGGTACGTATTCCTGAATTAGATACCAATAACTTTGGAACAAATAATAATCTTGATAATGCGTTTGGAGTTATTCAGTATGATGCAAACTGGATTTCTGATAATCAGGCTCTCAATCGTGGATATTTAGCCATGATTCCCAAATTCATGAAGTGTCAACGAGTCTATTATCCAACTCCTTTAGCAACTCTTCAGAAACTTACTATTCAACTTGAGCGACCCGATGGAAATGTTGTTTCTGATACACTCGATACCTTAGATGTAAGTGGATTCCTATTGTCATCTCAACTTAAAACAAATCCAAACCCCTCCGTTGTAACTGGAACTCGATATGTCGATACAAGCGGTGCGTATATTTGGGTTCAAACAACCACTTTCTTCAGTAAGTTCCAAGTCAGTCAAGGAGACCGCATTGTCTTTAGAAATCTTGCCTTTACAAGTGCATATACACCAAATGCTGGTACAAGTGATTTTATTTCTTTTATTCAACGCTCAATAGGCCACGTTGTTGTTGATGTTGGACGATTCTATAAATCTGGTGGAACAAACTATTACGCAACAGGTGCCAATATTCAAGGATATTGTAATTATATAATCATACGAAATAACTACGCTGACCCAACAACAGGAAGCACAAGTTTACAATTGTATGGTGGAAGTTCTGCTGCAAATACAGCCTTGAATAATTCTCTTCCTGGTTCTCGTCTTGCAACTGGACGATTTATTAATCTGAATCACCAGACACAAATTGTTTTGCGTGTGATTACACGCGATATGGATTCTGCTAGTCGCTTAAGACCAGATAATATGTAAAAAGAAGAAATGACAAGTTGGCCTTCTGAAATTGAAAAAGTTTATTTAATTGCTCACCCTATCAAGGAGAAAGAACGCTTTGATAGATTGATTGAACATGTTGTAAGTAGAGGTATTCCTCCTGAACGTATTGAAGTTGTCGCACCCACATGGGGTACTGACCTGACAAGTGACCTTATTTTTCAAGTGTATGACCCTTATTTGAAAAGACCTTGTCCCTGTTTTACATTCAAAGGACGAAATTTAACTCGACCAGAAATTTCTCTTGCTCTGAATTTTTATGCTGCTATGCGCTCTGCCGTTGAAAAAACAAATAAGTTTGTCATTACGTTAGAATCAGATGTATATTTGCGTGAAGATTTTGTACCTCGCTTGAAAGATTTAGTAAAAGATTTAGAAAAGAAACAATGGGATTATGTAAGTCTAGGAGAAGGTGTTGGAACCCGTCCTCCTGGCTGTCATCCTTCCATGTATGCACCCACAAAAGCCTATGAGCCCCCCCATCAACTTGTATTCCGTTGTACAGATTCTATGTTATTTCAAACCCATTTTCTTCGCAAAGTTATAAGTACATTTATACCTTTCCGTGAAATTATTGATTGGGAAATGAATTTTCAGAATTTAGTTCATAAAGGAATTGCCCTCTGGGCGGATCCGCCCCTTGCAGAACAAGGAACATGTTTTGGTCGCATCGTTTCTAGTTTGCCTGCTTAGAATAATGTTATTGGTTTCGCAGGTTTTCCATCCTTCACACCTGTTGTTCCAAGTACCGTTGTAAATGTTGTATCAGAAGGGTCATAGAGTTGGAATTGCACTACTACTCCACTATTATTTCGGACTTCCAAGGCTTGATAAGAGACACCACTGAGTTTAATTCCAAATCCTTTTCTACTTTCAACTTTCTTAAATTTATATTCTGATTCAGTCTTTGTCTTATCAATATTTATATCAGGATGATACATGAAATCACCAACATTTCCTGTTAAAGAAAAACATGTATACGTTCCATCACGATTTTCCGCCATATTTAATTGACAATCTATGGCTACACTCTTCATTAGTTTTTGAAGTTCATCAATAACCTTTTTCTTCTGCAAACTGATGGCTAAGAGATGTTCATCACTTGTAATAACATAAGAACTGAGACCATCAGGAATTTTCATACCAAGTTCTTTTAGTGTTGCCACTGATAAATCAGAATCCTTTTTACGAATGGTTTCGTCAATTCGCATAACCCCTTTTTGTGCTTTCTGAGCCTCAGTACTAAATACGCTAATATATGTGTAAATACTTACATCTCTTTGGTCTTCAGGGAGGTCTAAGTGTGAACCTAGACGAATCGCACGACCCTTTACTTGCGTTAAACGCACATCATTCCAGTGAGGTTCCATAATATGAACAGCACGAACATTCTTGAGGGAAAGACCTTCAGCACCCGCACTTGTAATACAGAAAACACGGCAGAGTTGTCCAGTCTTATTATCAGTATAAGCAGTCAATTCCTTTTTCATTGCAGCAGGTAAGGTCTCGAAATTTCCATTAAAAATATTGAGTGATAATTTACGAACATCATCTAACTCACCACCTGAGAATGTCATATAACGAGGTTCAGCACCAGGTCCCTTTCGTAAAGAGGCAATCGTCTTTGTGCTAAAACGGAATGAACCTGCAGAGGATTCAATAACTATGGGTACATATCCTGCTAAATCCATCGCAATTTGGAAAATACCAAGACCTTCCATGTTTAGGAAAGCAGAGTAAATTAAACTACTACCAGGAGTAGCCTCAATATTCTTTAACATAGCCAAGTACTTTGAACTGTACATTCCTAGTCCTGTTTCATCTGCCTTAAGAACTTCAGGAACTTTGTAACGTAAGCAAGTTTTTACACGAACCTGTGCATCTTGATAGGATTCACCAGCAATAGTTCCCTTGCATTGAAGAGTAGCAAGTTGACCTGCTTTTCTGGCTTCAAGTTCTGCCTTGAGTTGTCCAAGAGTTTTCTTGGGCGCAGCAGCCTTTGATTTCTCTTCTTCTTCATCAGAGTTACTATTCGAATTGCTGTTCGAATCACTATTTGAATTGCTGTTTGATTCACTGTTGGAATTGCTGTTTGATTCAGTGTTGGAATTACTGTTTGAGTCACTGTTATTTGAATCACTATTTTGACCTCCCTCTTGCTTTGTATTGCTTGCAAATGAAACACCTTTTATTCTGGGTTTTACTTTCTTTACTTCAGTGGCCTTCTTCTTTGCCTCTTCTTCATCTAAAAGTTTTTTTGCAGCATTCGTCGCATTATAAAATAACTTGTTTAATATACCAAATTCATCTCCTTTCTGGTCTGGGTCAGCAGAAATTTCAAATCCAGTTGGATGGAAACGAATCGAAGTAAAATTTTCATCCAAAAGACGAAGGTCTTCTTCAGAAATAGGGATGTTTAGTTTATAAAATTCAATACCTGCCTCTTCTTTTTCTAAATCTTCAAAGATATCTTTATCTTCTTCTGCTAATTTATCTAAAAATTTCTGTAAATTTAAAAGTACTTCATTTCTCTTTTTTACTTTCTCAGGAGAGGGAGTTGTATTGTTTTCAGTATCGCTGTTGCTATTGTCATCTTCTTCCTCCTCATCTTCCTCTTCCTCTTCTTCCTCATCATCACCAGCAGTTGAGTCATCATCCTCAAGTTCATCTTTATCATCAATAGTCAATTGGTACTCTTCTTCCTCAGGAATAATTAAACCTGGCGCAGTATCTGGTATATCACGTTGTCCTGCTACATCCAATAATCTATCTTTATCATTTGATGCAAGAGGGCGTGTTACACTTGGAGGAAAGGCAAAGTTACAGATTTGACGACTTCCTATTCTGTAGGAGGATGTCTCTTTCTTATCTCCTAAATCATAGACCTCTGTCCAAGCACCAGCCATACCACCTTCCTTCTTTTTTGTTTCCTTCATGATTTCTAAACTACGCTGCGCTGAATACATATCCTGTGCATACTGTGAAAAAGGACAGCGAACAATCTCATCCTTCGCAATTCTAGGCATCAAATCAAGACGACTTCCTTTATAATAACTTATAAGACCAGTAAGACGTTTTGATAGTAAGATTTCATTCTTCAAAGCGATTTTAGCAGGATCAAGGAATAAGGTGCGGAATTCTTCAGCGAATGGAGGAAGAAGAGGATAACTCTTGACTTGAATATCTTTACTTAACTTAAAATTATTCTCTGTTAATTTTTTCTTCAAAGAATCTACTATTTCATCGATTGTTGGCGATGGTTCTTCACGTGGCATTCTTTCAACCCCAGAACTATTGGCTATTTTTCGAATTCTCTCAGGTAGTAAACTTACAATAAATTCATTATTTTGGATTGTTACAAAATCAAAATATAAGTGGTCTTTTAATAAAGTTTCAAGAGTTTTTATATTAATTGTTCCAGATACTGAACCTGATAAAGTATGGATGTATCCATGGAGAACATTTGCTAAAATTCCAAGTTCCTCTGGGAAATTGATTAAAGGAGTACCACTCAATCCTATGATTTTAGAATTCTGTGCTCCCAGCAACAATCTATAAAAAAGATAACCACGCTTATAATTTTTAGGAGAATCACAAAGGGTAGGGCTCCAATGACCAGGAGTTACTCGTTCAAGTTGAACCTTTCTTTTTACAGGTTTTGCTGATTTTATCAATGAAAGATAAGGGTCAATATCTCCTTGCATTAAACGGATTAAATTGTGAATTTCATCTACAACAATCACAGCATCATCAAAAAACTCTTTAAAGTTAGATCCTTCTTTACAAGCAAACTCTCGTAGTGCTTTTGCTGAAATACCATTGTAGTTAATAAATCGGATACGACCAGTAGGATTTGTCTTTCTATCCCAAATTAATTGAGAAAGAATCTGTTTACGAATCTCCTTTTTACCATCGTCAGGTATCGAATCATAATTTGATTCCTCAGGCTTCTTATTTAAATCAGGAATCCAGATTTTCTTTGCTGTTCGTAAATAATTATCATTTAAATTCAATACTTGTTTGGCAAATAACTGGAATAAAGCATTGTCTTTCTCATAGGGAACCCAATAATTCTTCAAATGGAAATGACGGAATCCACAGAATGAAATTTCAGATAAGAAATTTTTACGAAGCGAAAAAGGTGTCATGACAATAATTTTCTTATTGGCTGTTGAAAAGAGGGCCTCGCTTGCAGCAATAGCAGTACATGTCTTACCAGAACCAAGACCGTGATAGACAAGAACTCCACGATACGGACTTGCTTCACGCATATATTCACGAATAAATTTCTGATAAGGATATTTATCACCGGGAGCAACAGGTGTCGCTTCACCGATAGGTTTAAGTGAAAAATCATCATAAGTCATCTTAATAAAATCAGAAAATCCACGATTATTTTCTGTAAGATACTCTGCTGGAGGATTCATAGGTTCATTTGAAACAGGATTTGTATAAGGATTTTCTGTTTCCTTTTCCATGTAACTTTTTACTATTTCCTTATCATCACCATCAGGTATAGTTGATAAGTCTACTTCTTGAAACGGTGTAACTACTTCTGCCTCTTTACGAACGATTGTCTTTGGTTTTGGCTTCGCTGCCTCTTCTTTTTCTACAGGTTTAGCAACAACCTTAGTCTTAGCCTCAGCAACAACACTGCTAAATATACCAGACATAGGAGCAGTTCCAGGACCTCCCATAGCCTTTTTCTCAGCAGTAGGAGCCTTGAACATTTCTCGTGAGGCGGTTGTTACAGAACCTGCTTCAGCACTGACTGTTTCTTCAGCAGCAGAGGTTTTCTTTTTTAATTCTTCATCTGCTTTTTGAATTCCCTGTTTGGGCTTTAATTTGAATCCTGGCATGTCTACTCTACACTATTCTTATTCTTTTTGAAAAGTTCAAGAGCGAGACGACTGGCTTCTTGTTCTGCTTCTGGTTTGTTTCTTGCCGTAGCCTCGGCTACGATATTTCCATTTACATCAAGTACACCCATAGTAAAGACTCTATCATGTGGAGGTCCTTCAACACGAACTTCTTTATAACGAGGTGGTACCTTGTATTCAGATTGGAACCAGCGTAGGAGTTGGTCTTTGTAATTACGATTATTCGTAATTAATTCTACAAAGTCAACATGCTGTTCAATAACTTGTATCACAAAGGTTTGTACTGCTTCGAATCCACGCCCCTTTGCTCCCTCGGTATAATACAATGCGCCAAGCCACGCTTCAAACATACTCCCGAGTAGGCGTAAATTTTTACGACCGTTGCAAACTTCTTCTACATGACGACTAATAATCAAATAAGGTGCTAATCCAATCTTTGTTGCGAGTTCACCGAGTTTTTGATTGTTTACAATATTTGTACGAAGGGTTGTCATAAAGCCTTCACCCATACCCGAATACCGTTCACGGAGATAACACGCAATAATTCCACCTAATAATCCATCGCCAGCATACTCAAGTTCCTCATTGTCAGCCTCTTTGAGAGGTAGGCAATTGGATGGACGATCCACGAGTTGCATGGGTTCTTCTTGATTTGCCCACTGCTCTGATTTGTCCACATAACTTGTATGAATACAGGCTTGTTGAAAATAGGAAATATCTTTCAATTTATTTCGATACCCATATTTTTTAAGAATCTTTAGAGCCTCACCAAAAGGAAGAAGTTTATTCTTTGGATTCCAAGGATTAAACATCTTCTGAGCATTTTGTGTGTCAGCGGGGAGACTTGTCATTCTATATATACAATGTACGGATTTTTTAAACCCATTTAGGAACTTCGTTCTAATTAGAGAGAATGGCCGCCATTCCTGTTCGTAAACCAGTACCTGATATATCAACAAGAAATACAGCATTTAAGACTATTACCTTTCTTCAACAAGAATTTATTGATATTAACAAGATTCTTTTGAATCAACAGTGGGATGATGCTGAGAAAGGTCAAATTGAACAATTGCTCCGAGGCATTTTAAATGATTTACAACGTTCTCATCGTGAACTTTTAAAATATCCCGCTCCTGCGTTTGCTCCATCCCTCAAACTGATTCCTATCCCAAAAGGAAAGCAATCACAAGCAGCAATTCAAAGCGCAGATACAGCCGTTGAACAATTTAAAACAGAGAATTTAAAAGTAGCCAATGACTTTAAAGATGCACTTTTTAAGGCTAAAGATCGATATACCACAACTGATTTTTCTACTGCAGAGAGACAGTACGAAGACATTGAAGAGGAATATAAAAGACTTTCAAATATAGCCAGTGTAACTAAATCACCTTTAAAATTTGCAACACTCATTGCACAAAGCAGAATGCCTCAAAGTAATTATATACAAGTTGGCTCAACAAAATACTATATGAAAGAGGATGCTGGAAGTTCTATTCACGGAATTCCATTGTTTAAGGAATATTTCTTCAAACCAGATCCTAGAAAATCTCCTGAAGATAATCAATTAAAACTTGAGGAAGTGAAGGCGATTTTCCGAAAAGTCTTTACAAGTCCCACAGGTGTACCCTTGGCTATTTGCGATAGAAATGATACTACTTTACTTGAAGAAGCACTCCTATTTTATATGGATAAGTTAAGAGAAGAGTTAATCCAAAAGCAGAAAGAAAGTGGACCTGATATGATTCCAGTAAGAACATTACTTGTAAAAGTAGAATCTACAAAAAATTTAATAGATACTCTCTTAGCAAAGCAAACGAATATTTGTTTGAAGGGAGCCAAAGCACCTGAAGATACGCCTATGTTTGGTAGTATACCTCCTGATGAACTGAAACGAATTTTACGAAAACTCGTTCTCATTTTAGCAGCGAAACAAAAAGATGTTGGTGGTCGCTATAAACAACATTCAGTTGCTGCAGATGAACTCTTAAAATTGTTGGATTCTACAAGAATTCCAAATGTTCAAAATGCGAATCTAAATCAAATTGAAACCAATTTCAATGATGTTCTTTTGAAAGGTCCTAAATTAATGAAGATACTATATGAACTTGGCAAAGGAAGTGTGGATGAAGTTGTAAAAAATATAGAAAATACGTATGCGCTTCAACTTTTGCAGAATCTAGCACCCCAACTGGCTGATAAACCCTATATCACACAGGGCTTAGACTTGACGAATCTTGCTATTGCTGGAGAAACTCTAAAAACAGTACAAACACGTTTAATTAATTTTTTTAACCAAGAAATAGATGAGCACAATAAATTAAAGGCAGATTGTCAGGAATTAATTAAAGTTAGAGCAGATTTAGCCGCAAAAGAACAAGAAAATAAAAAATTAGTTGGTGATATAGCGGGTCTTCAAAAGCAGATTGCCGATTTACAAGCCGCAAATCCCAATGTTGCTGCTTTACAAGCCCAACTTACAAAACTACAAGGAGACTATACTACATTAGATGCGTTTACAAAAACAATTCAAAATGACATTATTGCGAGAGATAATCAAATTCGCACTCTTCAGGCTGAAATAGCACAAAAGGATGCTGATATTGCAAGACTTGATGCTGCTGTACAAGCATGTAATGCTGATAAACAAGCACTTGATGCTACGATTCAAGGATTACGTGCTCAACTCGCAACAAAAGACCAAGAAAAGGACCAAGCAGTCGCACAGGCCATTGCAGCAAAAGACCAAGAACGAGACCAAGCCCTTGCAGCAAAAGACCAAGAGAGAGCACAAGCCATTGCAGCAAAAGACCAAGAAATTGCGAATTTGACCACCCAAATTAATGATTTACAAACTAATTTGGCCGCTGTTACACAAACAAAGGATGCCCTTGAACTTAGACTTCAACAGTTCCAAGGCCTTCCTGCAGATTTCCGTGAACAATACAATGCTTTAAAACAAGAAAAACAAGCATTAACTCAACAAATTCAAACTCTTGATGCACAACTTAGGCAGTTAACACAAACAAAAGATGCTGAAATCAAAGTGCTAAGAGACCAACTTACAAAGGTAACTTCTGATAAAGATGCAGAAATCAAAGGATTACGAGACCAACTAGCGAAGGCAAGTTCTGACAAAGATGCTGAAATCCAGGGATTGCGTGACCAAATTGCGAAAGCCATCTCTGATAAAGATGCTGAAATCAAAGTAATAAGAGACCAACTTACGAAAGTAACTTCTGATAAGGATGCTCAAATTAAAGGACTTCAGGACCAACTAGCGAAGGTAAGTTCTGATAAAGATGCTGAAATTAAACGGTTACAAGACCAAATAGCAGCAAGAGAGATTTCAGTTCAACAAGAAAAGAAGATTCTTATGGACCAACTTGCACAGATTACAGCAGCACAAAAGGCTTTACAAGATGAAAACGATAAGGTGTTGGCTGAAATTCGTAAACGAGCCCCTGCAGCAATTGGATTACTTGATGGTATCTCAAAACTTGATGAAGTCATTCGTGGATTAGAAAGAAGAGTTCAAGAATGTGAAAAGTACAGAGCAGATGTTCAAGCCTATCTTCAACAAATTTCTGTAGCCTCAGACAGAATTCGAAATGCTCGTTTGCCAGTCGACCTTGATGGTGCAGACCCAGCCACAGAAAAATCAGGTGGTCCTATTCGCACCATTTTGGATCGTGTGCGAGGGCTCTTAGAACCAAGGGCTGATGTTGTTGCATTAGGATTACCATTTTATTGTAAAGATTTCGCTACACTTGATAAAACTGGTATTATTAACAAATTAAGAGAAATTATTCCTGAGAAGACTCCACAACAAAGAAATGAAGTTACTGATGCAATTATGAAGAAATGTCGTATTAAACCTTCAGAAGCACCCTCATCAATCCCTGCAGATACGCATTTCATACCACCTTCACGTCAAATTGTGTATAATCCTGCAGGAAGACCAAATTTAGGGAGAGGTGGAACACGGAAACTAAAGAAGAAATCTGAGAAAAAAACACGAAAAAACAAAGATACAACAAAGTAGATGGCCGCAAATCTTGCTCTCAAAGCAAAATATGCTTTCTATAGCGCACTCATATTTTTCTTAATTGCAAATCCTGAAACATTTAAGATGACACAGCGTGCCTTTGGATGGCTTTTCACAATAGCGGATGGAGGTGGCTGCCCCACTGCTCCTGGATTTTTCCTCCACACGTTATTGTTTTTCTTAATGCTTTGGGGAATCATGTTATTTCCCAGAGATGCAGCATAAATCTCTCTCAAAATTGCTTGAATAACGCAAACCAGTATATTTTTGTTGAAATACAAAGGCTTCCGCAAGTTGTTCTGAATACTGCTTACTGAATCCTTTTTCTTGAAAACTCATACTCAAGCAACCATACATCTGCTTTTCATCGTCTGTCCATCCCTCAACGTCAACAGGCAAACAAATTTGATGCCATTTATCCTTACGAAATACGTAGACCTCCATCCTTATAGTATCTTAGTTAAATATCTTTGAGTAGTTCAAATATGATTGCACGTGTTCTTTCTCTTCTTGCTCTCTTTACTGCTGTTATTTCACAAAACACAGTGAAGGATTGTTCTTCAGGCACTTCAGTCTTCAAATTCACTTCAGGGAGTATCCTACCTGACCCCGTTATTCCCGGTCAAAATTCTAGTCTCACCATTAATGCCGAGATTCCCGACGGAACCATTGTGACGGATGGAAGTGCAACGTATGGTATTACATTAAATGGAATTCCGTTTCCTGGAGAAACAGATTCACTATGTTCCCAAGTTACCTGTCCTCTTCTTCCTGGTCCTTATACAAATACTACCACATCAACATTTCCCTCAGGAATTTCAGGCAAGATTGTAACAACTATTAAATGGTATGATACCAATAACAATCTTCTTCTTTGTACGGCTATTACGACAAGAGTTTAATCTGAAACTATACTAGAACTATGGACTGGAAATCAATTCTTGTTATCATTGTTGTAACTGCAACATTAGTTGCTGTTGGCTTAACTCTTTGGGGTAAATACGGAGTCAACAAACAGGGTTTCCAAAATCCCAATCCTCCTTCTCAAGATACTTTCACTATGTTCTATGCTGAATGGTGCCCCCACTGCAAAAATGCCAAGCCTGGATTCAGTGACTTCATGGGAAGTGGTACCATTGATATTGGTGATAAGAAAGTAAAAGTTGAAATGTGTGAGGCCGACCAAGAACCTGAAAAGGCAAAGGGTCTTCCTGTGAATGGATATCCCACTTTTTTGCTCCAAAAGACAACTGGTGAAGTTGTAGAGTACAAGGGTGACAGAAGTGCTGATGGATACTTGAAGTTCCTCAATGAGCAACTTGGCGTGAAATCCACTTGAAGTTTCTCAATGAGCAACTTGGCGTGAAATCCACTTGAAGTTCCTCAATGAGCAACTTGGCGTGAAGGCTTAGCCTACAGAATAACGACGGATCGGCTTTTCTCCCTTGAATTCTTGTAAATACTTTTCTGCGGCATCAAACCCAACTTTTAACATTTCTTTTCTCACTTCATCTGATGCCTCAAAATTCCACATAGGATAATGACCATAAGGAATCACAATGATTTTATCTTTGTGCTTCGTTATAACTGTTTTGTTTCTTGGAACATAAAAACAAGCATAAATTTGTAAAAAGAATTCAGGAAGAGTTTCTATTTTTTCAACTTTTGTATGTGTATCCGAAAAAGTCAGGCCAAGTGAATGTTCTGCATCTTCATCACTAAGAAAAGCGAGGGGTAAATTATGAAAGACTCCACCATCTACTAAATAATGTCCTGTTTCAGGTTCTATAATAGGTGTAAAATAACAAGGAATACACATCGATGCAAGTAGCGCATCAACAAGAGTGGCTTTGGGTGTTTTGAGTAAACTAAATTCATAAGGTTGGCAGGCACAAATATCAGCAGCAAAAATACGCAGATTCTCAGCATCTGGTTTTTCTTTGTATAAAAGTTCAAATGTACAATCAATCGGTAGACCTTGTTGACGAAGAAGACTCTCTAATAGTTTTCGTAAATTTGCGGCGTCATCAATTCCAAATGTTTCAAAACTATTCAATATACATTCAGGTTCAAGATTTCGCAATAAGCCAAAATCAAACTCTCTACAAAGGATTTGTATAGTACGTAAATTATATCCTATACAAAGACAAAAACATAACCAAGCGCCAGCAGAAACACCTGTGTACTCACGCACAGCCTTTAACATTCCTGCTTGCTCTAAACGTATCAAGGCTCCCACGTGGGCAATCACGCGAATCCCTCCGCCACTCAAAACTATTTTTTGGGGTGGAATTTTCATCTTTATTTCATAAATGAAATTCCCATAAGTCCTAGTAATCCTGCTGCAGTTCCTCCTTCAATCCAAGGAATCTTTCCTTCCATCCAATTGGCTTTTGAAATTGCGGCAGATACAATGAACAAGAAAATTGCTAGAGCAAAATCAGCAATTCGTACAAGTGTTTCTGTGTGATTAATCAAAATAGCGAACGCACCAAGAATAAATGTGAATAAAACACTCTTATATGGAACTTTACTTTCATTCAGTTCTTTTAAAACTTCAAGCGGTTTGTATTTTTGACCTAAACCATATAAGAAACGTGTAGATGCTAAGAAAGTTACGAAGGCTGTTAAAATAATATAGAGTACACTACCTATTTTTACAATATTTGCTGTATTTCCACCCAGGAAATGTTGGAAAATATCTCCAATATTATTTGAGAAATCCATAGATTTTGTAATGGGGACATAAGATATGATTGCCAGTGCAATTCCAAGAGTAAAGAATATACAGAGTGCATTGGTTATATAGAAAGATTTAGGAATATCCTCTTTGTCTTTTGCTTCTTGTGTAAATTTAATAAGGGCATCAAATCCTGCAAGGACAAAGAAAAACAATAAAATAGAAAGTGAGAAATTCTCCTTCGGATACGATACTGAAGTCCAGCCTTCCTTGCTAACTCCCAGAATACCTAGAGAGGTTAAAATTCCTAAAATAATAAGAAGCACAATTGAAAAGAAATTAATTAAATCTTTATTCATATCAATGCCTTGTAAAGAAAATATGGTCATACCTGTGAGAAGAAATAATGCAAACGCAACTTGTCCTGTCCACGTCCCTTTTGGAAAAGCCATGTGAGCAGCCATAACCAGAATTGTACTTATAGAAATAACGTTAAAAATAAGAATAGCAACTGTGTTAAATTTCGTTGTAAGCATACCAAATTCTTTTTCAGTTACATCAATCTCGGCAGTATTATTTTTTGATTTCTGAAATGCTTCTTCATATACACGCGACGCACCCATAAAAAGGGCTCCAGATGCCCCAAGTGCAGCAGGCCACCAATGACCACCTGTGGCAACTGCTTCACCAATTAAGTGAAACCCGCCCGAACCAAGAATAGAAGAAACACCAAAAAAGATTAAATCTTGAAGTGTTAATGTTTTTAAAAGTCCATTTCTTTCCATTGCGTCGTCCTGCTTGAAACAGATAATTTATACTAAACAGAGATGCCTCCTCCTGTTTCGAATTCAAATATAGTTGTTCCTAAACTAGAGCCCAAAAATCTATTTGAAAAGCGTATGCGTCGGGACAATGCTCGTCTTAAAGCATATAATCAACTTCTGGAACAAATTCATCATCGAATTTATACAACATCACAACTTCCTGGAAATCCAAATTATTTAATGTATACTGTACCACCCTTTATTCTGGGATTACCTTACATTGATTTGGAAGATTGTATTGTGTACTTAGTTCATATGTTAAGAACAAATGGATTTGAAGTACGTTTTACATATCCGAATTTATTATACATTAGTTGGAAGCACTACGAGAAAGATTATCTTATGAGTCAAAATCCTATTGTGCAAGCGATGATGCCTCCTCCTGCTCCTCAAAATAGTAGTAAGAAAGGGGCAGGAGGAAATCGTGGGGCTCCTCCAACAAGAAGTAGAGTTTCCTTCAATCTTCCGCAAGGAATTCAGCAACCCCAAGCCACTCAAGCACGTTCTGCGATGGATTATGAACCACCCACAAGTTTCTTGAGTAACATTGACAGACCTCAAAATCCTCCTCGTCCAGGCGCTACTGCTGCAGGAAATGTTCTTGCTGATTTATGGAATTTTAATTAATACCACCAAGGCGTACCCCATCTGCGAGGACCCCATGGGCCATAGGGATCACGCCACGGACCGCCCCACTGTCTCCATCTCCATCCAGGATGCCACCAAGGTCCGCGAGGACCATAGACATAATAATATCCTTGGAAACCCTCCTTTACCATGGGACATGATAAATAGAGATTTAAACTCAATACAACAACCAATAAAATTAGACCTGTTACAACGGGTGTCATTCTATTGTCTAATACCAATTTGTTCTGGGTTCCGTGGGAGCAAACATGCGCTCAAGTCCAGGAGTCCATTGACGATAATTCCATTTTCCCTGTCTTCCACTGCTTCCAAGCGAAGGTTCATAGAAAGGGTCTAGTGCAGTATTGTAATCTACCGCACCAGGAGGTACAGTAATTGTGGCTTCACCTACTTTCTGGACGGGAAGAGAGCCCGTAGGAGCCTGCTCATCCGTTTCCTCATAAACAACCTTTTCATCCTTACGACGAGTTCCAATGATTTCATACACATTCTCTGATGTGCGAATAACATCCGCAACCTCACCCTTAGAGTCATAGATTTTCTTAATTAATGCCATTGCATCTTCAATATTATAAGTCTTCAAATCACCAGCCTTCTTTGGTACATAGGTTTGTAGAATCTTTCTTTCTTCTTGCTCAACTGTTAACGTGTCCGGAGGCATGACATTTTGGACAGAAATTTCAGCATAAGGGTCTTTCTTATCAGTTGACATCACTTCAGGAGTGCTTTCGAAGGACTCCTTTACTCCATCCGCAAATTGGGAAGAAGAAGGTGGCTGTATAGACCAATCCATAGGGTATTGTGACATGAGTTTATTGCGAAGGTCTTGAGACAGTTCACGATCTGATTCATTCTGGAAAACTAAATTATATTCATAATCGTCTACATTGTAAATACCTGTAGTCTCATACGGCTTTGTAACTGTATCAAGAACAATACCTTCCTCTTCTTCTTTGGCTTGTTGCTTCTGAATCCATTTGCGTTTCGACTCCGCCGCTGCCGCTGCTTGCTGTTGTGATTCTGTGCTGTCATTCACAATAAAAGAAGGTTTTGATTCATAAGATTCTCTCAAGTATTGGCGAGTTCCAATGTAAACTGCGATATACCCGATAAAAACTATTGCAACTAATACAAGAACTCCTGTTTGTAAAATTGATTCGGCAATCGCCATCTCTCTTCTTTTAATGAAGGAATTTCCAACCATATTGTAGAATGGCAAAAACCAAAAAGAAGTCCGTAGATGTTCGTAGTAAAAAAGACGTTGCGGAATTTGAAAAAACTCTTTCCCTTGGTCCGATTACCTTAGTTTTAGTTTATGCAGATTGGTGTGGTCACTGTAAACACTTCAAAGAAGATATCTGGACTGATTTGCAGAATCTTCCCAATAAGAAAGTCAATTTAGCAAGCGTACACTATGACCAATTGGCAAATACCAGCCAGAAAGATGCTAAGATAAATGGATATCCTAGTCTTTTAGTGATTGGAAATGATAAGAAACCCGCCACATTCAATGATACAAATGGTGAAGTCACAAACGCACTACCCGATTCTCGTAATAAAGAGATGCTTGAAACTATGGTGACAAGTGACCCAAATACTCTTCCTGAAACACTTGAGCAGAATACTTCTGTTGTCGAGACTCCAATTGTAGTAAACAATAGCAATGTTCCTCAAACTACCTTGAATTTCCAACCCAATACACTTGAGAAACGTAACGAATTTAATACTGAAGTCATGCCTCCCAATACTCTTTCTGATAGGGTTGTAAATAACACTATGAAGAATACTATAAATAAAGAAAAGACTCCTCAGGCGGGAGGAAGTTTATTAGATACTCTGATAAAGATTGCTCAGGCCACCGCACCTGCTGCTTTGTTAACAGGGGCTGCTGTGTATCGCACAAAATCTAAATCAAGAAAAATAAAAAAGTCTAAAAAACGGATGACTCGTCGCCGCTAAATAAAATTGAATTTATTGGTTCAATACAGTTTGTATTCCAAATGATTTCAACCAAACTTACCTTTCTTGAACAACCCTCCGCAAATGAAAATGAATTAGTGCGTTCCTCCTTTGAAATTTCAGTCGAAAATTCTGAGGTTCGCAATCCAACTCACTTTGTTCTCTTGCTTGATACAAGTGGTAGCATGGAAGAGAATAATAAACTAGGAAATGTAAAAAAGTGTGTAAAGTTACTTCTTACAATTCTAAATGCTGAAGATAAGATTAGTGTAATTACTTTTGAAGATGAAAGTGAAATTATTCTAAAGCGGGTGCCTGCTGATGAAAATCACAAAGGATTGATTGAAGCAAAAATTAATGCAATTCAACCAGAAGGTTCTACAAATCTTTCTGCGAGTCTAGCAAATTTAAAAGAAGTTATTAAAGATGAATCAATGAAAACTGGTGTAATTCTTCTTACAGATGGTCATGCGAACCGTGGAATCCATGATACACCTTCTTTGCTCCAAATGTTTAAGAAACTTCGCGAAGATAATCCTATTCTTTCCATCGCGTGTCTTGCCTATGGAACAGACCACAATGCGGATCTTCTGAAAAATATCAGTCTTGAATCGAGTGGTTCTTATTCTATTGTTTCCAATCTTGAAGATGCTGCAACAGTTATTGGTGATGTGTTTGGTTCACTTATCAGTTGTTGTGCGCAAAATGTTAAGGTTGAACTTCCTAAAGGCAGCACAATTGAAGGACCTTTTACTCTGAAAGATTCTTCCTACTCAGAAACTCTCAGCATAGGAGATATTTATTCAGGTTCGAATACTCTGTATATTGTCAATCTTCCTGCTGCCGCGATTCGCGAACGCAAGCCTCTTCTTACCTTAATTGGAACTTCTATGCCTAGCCTAGATCAACTCACCATTCATTGTGATACTGGAGTAACGAATCTTGAACGAAATAAAGATGTCGAACTTACACTTCTCCGTTATCGCTGCGCCTCTTTACTCAAACAATTGGCCGATTGGGAACGCTTAACTTCTGTTGAACGTGCCAATCTACAAGAATCAGTTCGTTTCTTTGATGATAAACTTGAAGAATCATTCTTTGCTGGTCATAGCCTTACTGAAATGCTAAAAGCAGAAGTAAAAACCATGAAGAATTCAATCAAGATGCTTCTTGAACGACGTGTTCATGCTGGCGCACTTCGCACACACATTCTTCAACATGAATCTGTGTTAACTTCTGGACGTGGGTACACGCAAGTTGTAGAAGAATCTGAAGACCCATCTACGTATGAAATTCGCAGTGCTGCACCGGTTGATATGGCGACACCCTATCGTAATCGCACCCAGCGTACAGTAGCCGCTGCCATGCGAACGATGTCTACTCATTAAATTCAAAAGGAAATCCTCGTAATCCATGCTCAGGATTCGTTGGACAATTCTTTCTATCCACCTCCTCGTGTGGAAATCCTCGTGAATTTCTATTTAGAGAAAGCCAATCCTTCTTTCTGATATAAGTTAATTCTAAAACTTCTGGAATAGGCCTTCCATTCATAGTAAAACAACCACAATGATTATTTCCGTGTACATGAACTAACCAGTGTGTTTCAACAAGTCTATGATAAACTGAATTCCATCTTTTTTCTGTCATTGGCCAATGAACTTCTATAACAATTTGCTTCAAATTTTCAAGTTGTTCTTTTGAGCAACTGTTCATCCAATCAAATTCAGCACCTTCGATATCCATTTTCAGAAAAATATTTTTATATGTATTTAGATACTCATGAAGATTTGTTTCTGTGTCTGAATTTATAGGACCAATATTTTTCTTTATCCATTGAATATTTTTATGTGCAGAAGGAACTAATGAATCAATTGTACCATCAAATCCATAACAAGGAACATTATAAAGATTTAGAAAATCGTTCTCAAAATCAACATTTGTGGAAAGTCCTGCAGATAAGAATAAATCATATTTCATGGAGGGAACTATAACATACCCGCCATCACCATTTGAACCAAGACGAATTTTTTCAACAGGGACTTCGAATGTCGCGAGGTCAAATATTTTCATTCTGAACAGTATAAAACATTATGTTTAAATCAATTTTTTTGTTATTTTCATTCTTATATAAATACTAAAATAACAAATGTGAAAAAATTGGCACCCTTTTTCGGAAATAAATCGTACAGTAAAATAATATGGTTCTCTTTCACATTTTAGATGCACAAACAGGAACAATTGAAGTCAATGAAGTTTCACAAGATGAACGAGAAATCTCATTTCTTCCTGATGAAGAAGGTTCCGTTGTTTCCGATGAAGAATATATTCCAGCCTACAAAAAACGAAAAAATGACTCTGCTTTTGATTTAACCAAGAAAGCACTTGTCATTCATCTCTTTGGAACAACGGTGGAAGGAAAATCTATTCGTGCTTCTGTACTCGGATTTGAACCCTACTTCTATGTTGAACTTCCTAGCAGTTCTAAAAGTGCCCAGCGAGTCTTCAAAATGGAATTAGAGAAGAGAGCAAAATATCTTACTGGAACCTTTCGTGTGGACTATGAGGAAAAGAAGAAACTGTATGGGTATACCGCCAATAAGTTGTTTCCCTGTATGAAAGTCAGTGCACGCAGTAAAGAGGCATTGAATCGTTTAAAACGAATCTTTCTTGATGAAGAATCAAATCCTATCTTCAAACTTGGAAAAGAGTTACCACCTCTTGAAGTTTATGAAGCAAACTTGGAACCCATGATTCGTTTCTTTCACCTTCGTAATATCTCGCCTTGTGGCTGGGTAGACGTTCCTGGTGAACCTGATGATGATGGATTCTTGGATTGTGAATGGGATGATGTAAACCCTGTGACAAATCCTCCAACCCCTTCTGCACCTTTCTTAATTGCTGCTTGGGATATTGAATGTTACAGTCAATCAGGTGATTTCCCAGTTCCTGAAAAGGATCCTGTCATTCAGATTGGTGTTGTTCTCATTCGTCCAGGAACAGAAACTGAAATCACGAAGCATATCTTTGTACTTGGTACTTGTGATGAAATTCCAGGTGCAAATGTTTACAGTTACGAAACGGAAAAGGAAATGCTTGAAGGATGGATGAAAAAGATGTTTGTCTGGAATCCTGATATTCTTACTGGATACAATATCTTTGGTTTTGATGAACGATATCTTTGGGGACGAATTGTCCGAAATCGCCTCACAGTGAATCCATTCCTTCAAGCATTCAGTCGTCTTTCTGATTTGGGGGAAAAGATGCAACTGACTGAAAAGTTCCTTGCCAGTTCTGCATTGGGTGATAATAAATTGTACATGTGGTCAACCCATGGTCGTCTCCAGATTGATCTCTTCCATTACGTTAAGCGAACAACCAATCTTGCATCCTACAAACTTGATGATGTTTGCTCTCACTTCATGAGTGGAAAACTCCAAGGAGTTGATGTAGGGCATGCTTTGACGAAATGGTCTCTGAAAACAAAATCGACTGGAGATGTGATTCCTGGTCGCTACGTTGTACTTCTTGATGAAACAGGCGATGTTGTTGTTGATAAATTGCTTGTCCTTGAAGTGATTTCTAAAGAAGCAGTCATTGTGGAAGCACCCCGTGGTGACGATGCAGAAGACCTTGCAATCGAAGCAATGTCAGCAGTGAAATGGGCTGTTGTAAAGGATGACGTCAGTCCAAAAGAGATTTTCGCACTTCACCAAGGGAATTCCAAAGATAGAGCGCGTATTGCATCTTACTGTATTCAAGATTGCGTTCTTGTCTATGACCTCTACAAGAAACTTGAAGTCTTCAACAATGCTATGGCTATGGCGAATACGTGTCCAGTGCCTATTTCTTATATCTTCACTCGTGGACAAGGAATTAAGATTGAAAGTCTTATCTTTAAAGAGTGTGCTGAAAACAATCGTATTGTAAAAGTCCTACCCAATCCAAAACAGAAATCTGCTGAAAGTTATGAAGGTGCAATTGTTCTAGACCCTATTCCTGGATTCTACTTTGACTCTCCTATTGGAGTTGCGGACTTTGCTTCTCTTTATCCAAGCACAATTGAATCAGAGAATATCAGTTATGATACATTGATTTGGGCCAAGGATTATGATACATCTGGAAACTTTGTCACGTACAGTTTTGGAAATTCAGATTCTGACAAAGTAACCGAACTTGGCCTTCGTCACACAATCATTGACTTTGATATTTGGGGTGCTCATCCTGAAGATGATTTGAAGAAAAATCCTCGAAAAATTGTGATTGGAAAACGCAAGTGCTGTTATGCGCAACCAGTCACTGGTGAAAAGGGAACTCTTCCCACGATTGTACGAAAGTTGCTTGCTGCACGTAAAATGAAACGGAAGGAAGCCGAAAAGGAATCGGACCCTTTCCGCAAAGCCCTTTTGGATGCTGAACAACTTGCGTACAAACTCACAGCCAACTCCTTGTATGGTCAATTAGGTTCTTCAACATTCAAGATTCGTCTCCAACATTTGGCAGCAAGTGTCACTGCGTATGGTCGTAAACAAATTATGACTGCAAAAGCCATCATTGAACGATTCTATGGTCCTGCAGCAAACTCCAAAGAGTTCTGTGCGCAAATCACCTATGGCGATACAGATAGTTTATTCGTAAACTTCAATCCTCGCAATCCTGAAACTGGTGAACGACTCGCAGGAAAAGAGGCTCTTGTGAAGAGCATGCATTTGACTGAAGAAGCAGGCAAACTTGTGACGAAGTTCTTGAAACCTCCTCACGACTTTGAATATGATAAGGTGTTCTTCCCATTCATTATCTTCAGCAAAAAGCGCTATGTAGGAAACAAATATGAAGAGAATCCAGATTCCTATGTGCAAAATGATATGGGTATTGCACTCAAGCGTCGTGACTTTGCTCCAGTTGTAAAACTCATTTATGGAGGCGCTTTGCGAATCTTGCTTGGAGAAAAGAATGTGAAAAAAGCAGTGGAATTTGTGAAACAAAAGACGATGGAAATGGTGGATGGTAAGATGTCCATGAGTCAACTTACGATTAGCAAATCATTGCGTGCAGAATATAAAACAGTTCCTGCTCATAAAATGCTCGCGGACCGCATGGCTGCAAGAGACCCAGGAAATGCTCCTGCTTCTGGTGACCGCATTCCTTTCGTTTACATTACTGCAAAAGCAGGTGTAAGAGAAAAGGACCTACTCCAAGGAGACAGAATTGAACATCCTCAGTATGTAAAAGAAAAGAATCTGAAACTCGATGCGAAATACTATATTGAACATCAGATTCTTAATCCCCTTGCACAACTCTTCAGTTTGTGTGTAGAACAGATGCCCGGTTATACACAGAGAACCATAGATGAATCACAACGGGAACAAGTTGCTGGAGAACTTCTCTTTGGTGAAGCGTTAAGTAAGTGTGAGCGAATGGCTGTAAATGAAGCAGCAAAGAATACCTTTGGTTTTACTGTAGTTGTTAAACCGTACAAACCAAGAAATGAAATGGTGTATTCGACAACACGAGAGCAGTCTCCTGTGCTTGCTCCTGCTGCTTCTAAACCAAAGCAAAGTACACTTGACAGATTTATGCTAGACAAAGCCATTGTGGAAGCATCCAAAAAGAAGAAAGGAGGGAAATAAAGTAAACTTACATAGAGTGGTAGAATAGATGGATATTCTTGAACAAGCAGAACGAATCGATAGATATAGAACGAAATGTATGAATAACGAGTATAACTCGCTAGCAAGAACCAATCAACATTATTTTTTAATTGATAATCTTTCAACACGTTCTGCGATTATGATTCGTGCGCAAGATTTTGAAATTACAAAAGATGCAAATATTGTACTTCTTCATCCATCTGCTGATTCAGGAATGCCTCATACTCGTCCAGGAAATATCATCTGTTTTTCAGAAGATACTAATCCGAATCGAATCACAAACACATTGCTTCATGAAGGAATGCATTTAGAACAAAGAAAATATCCTGACTTGTGGAAATCTTATCATATTAAACAGGGTTGGTGGCCCGTACCTGCATCTTATCTTCCAGAACGTTGGGTCTCCCGTTGTAGAATCAATCCTGACACAATGGACTTACCGTTTTGGAGTTGGCAAAGTTATTATGTTCCTATGCCCCTCTTTGGAAATGAAGCGCGTCCAACACTTACTGACTGTCCAATTCGTTGGTTTGATTTACGAAATCAAACACTTCTTCGTGAACCTCCAGCAAGTTTTCTTGAACGATATGGAAATATAGGACAACCTGAGCATCCTAATGAGACAAGTGCGATTGAATTTTCGGATGAAGGAATTTCAACATCTGCGGAACTTTACAATGTTCTGAGTTCTTAAATAGGGAAATGCTTCTCAATGAATTACATATTTACAAAGAAGTATTTTTTTCATCTACTGAAGAGATTGAACTAAAAGTAAAAGAGATTCCATTTGAAATAGGAAATGGAGATTTGGTAGATATCCACAGAAAAAAATTTGCACATTTAACATTTTATGATATTGAGTATGAAGGCGGATATGGTGTACTTACAAAAGGAAAACGTATTGATTTGTCTGGAGAAGTATTCTGTGTTATGATAAAAGAACCTCTACGAATTTCTTCTTTAGGAAGTGAGGCACTGGTACAGTGGTTGGCAAGAAAAACTCTTCAAAAATACAGTTTAGAAACTGCGATTCCTAAGGTCTACGATATTTTTTACATGAATGATTCTATCTGTTTCTCCATGGAATTTATCGAAGGCTGTTTCCCTTATCAATTCATACAAAACGCTCTCTCTCCTGATATTACATTTCTTCAAATTTTATCTCAAGTTGCGATTCTATGTTATCTTCTTCAAAAGGACATTTTACTAGACCATCGTGATTTGAAAGCAAATAATGTGTATATACGTAAAAAACATATTAAATATCAAATTGATACAGGAACTGAAATCTTTTCTTTGCACTGTCCGTTTCAAGTTGTTCTTCTAGATTTTGGCTTTGCCTGTCTTGGTACTTCAAAACGTATTTCAAAAATAAATCTTGCGGGAAAAGCCATGCCAAGTATAGATAAATGTCCAAAAATAGGAAGGGATTTATTTCATTTTATTTCGTCTCTTTGGTCAATCCCTTCGATTCGTGAAAAAATGACAGGCGCTCTTCAAAAAGAAATTTCTTCATGGCTCTTGTATGAAAATATAGATTATTCAAAAGTTCTAAAAAAATATCAAGGGTCTGACCTTGCATTTGCAATTACTGGTGAAAAGAACTTTGAAAAGATATCTTTAGATTCAATTTCTGTTTTACGAACAATACATAAAACATTTCCTGATGTGTTAAAGACTTTATGATTTAATAGAGTTAGGATGCTTATCTCTATTTTAATTCCGTTGTACAATGGGATTGAGTTTTTAGAGGAAACATTAGTTTCTGTAAAGGCTCAGACATATACAAACTGGGAAGTTTTGATTGGTGTAAATGGGCATCCAGCAGATTCAGAAGTGTACAAACGAGCAGATTGGTTAATGAAAGCCCATCAAATCAATGGAATGTTGTTTGATTTCGTTCAGTGTAAAGGAAAACCCCAAACTCTAAATGCTCTTGTTACACATGCGCATGGAGATTGGATTGCATTACTCGATGCGGATGATGTATGGCATCCTCAAAAATTAGAAATTCAAATGAAACTTGTAGATAATTTTGATGTGATTGGTTCTCAATGTCGATATTTTGGTGATATGGAAGGAAGTCCTTCTATTCCAATGGGGGATATCACAGATTTTGATTTCTTCATTGTGAATCCTTTATTAAATAGTAGTGTACTCATGAAAAAACAGTATGCACTTTGGAATCCTGAGAATTTCATTCTAGAAGATTATGAACTTTGGTTTCATTTACGATACAAAGAAAAACTTCGCTTTTATAATGTAAATTTACCACTGATGTTTCATAGAATTTATCCCTCAAGTCATTTTAATGGTTCCAATGCAAATGCTGTTGACGATTTAAAAAATAGTATGAGAAATCTTTATAGCCAATGAGTGTTTGTGTAGTTTCCGCGTTTTATAGAATTCCTTCGAAATTTTCAGTGAAACGATATTTCGAGTGGATTGCACCCTTTCTGTCGAATTGTCCTTTTCAATTGGTATTATTTACAGAAGAAGAGTTGCTACCCTTCTTTCAACAATTTCGCGAAAAATATAAAAATAAAACAATTTTCATTGGACTTCCTATGACGGAATGGTACTCTCTAAAACGATATGGCGTAGAAATGTGGGTAAATGAAAAGAATAAGGACCATGAAGAATCCCATACACCAGAATTATATTGTACCTGGTATGAGAAAAAAGAATTTGTTAAACGAGCAATTGATTTACGCGCCTTTAATGCTGAATATTTTGTCTGGTGCGATGCTGGAATTCTCCGTTTTCCTGAGTGGATTCCATCTTTACAAACGTTTCCTTTAGCAAGTCAAATTGAAAAAGGAAAAATGAATTTATTGGAAATTGTGCCTTTTTCAAAAGAAGACACGTGGGAAAAAGACTTTCAAAGAGAGAATCATCTTGGTGGAGGGATACAAGCAGCAGATAAAGAAACATGGAATTGGTGGTATGATGAATACGATAGAATGTTGCGAATTTTTCTTGAACAGAAAAAATTTGTTGGAAAAGACCAAAATATTATTGCTTCCTGCTATTTAGCACATCCTGAAAAATATAAATTAATTGTTCCACCTTCTTCAATGGATGGATATTCAAAATGGTTCTGGTTACTTTTATGGCTTTCTGGAAAATCAGATTTTCCTTAAGGATTGAAATCTGAATTTACGAACCTTTTGGGGTTTCTTACGTATAAGACGTTTTCTACTTCTGCTTCCTCCTAATTGATTCTCATTAGCATTCTCATTAGCATATTCATTTTCATTAGCATATTCATTTTCATTAGCGTATTCATTCTCATTAGCATATTCGTTTTCATTAGCGTATTCATTCTCATTTGCATATTCATTCTCATTAGTGTATTCATTCTCATTTGCATATTCATTTTCATTAGCGTATTCATTCTCCCCATCCTCTTCTTCACCTTCTCCTTCCTCTTCCTCTCCTTCTTCACCTTCTCCTTCCTCTTCCTCTCCTTCTTCACCTTCTTCTTCCTCTCCTTCTTCACCTTCTCCTTCCTCTCCTTCTTCACCTTCTCCTTCCTCTTCCTCTCCTTCTTCATCTTCTTCTTCCTCTCCTTCTTCTTCTTCCTCTCCTTCTTCTTCTTCCTCTCCTTCTTCACCTTCTTCTTCCTCTCCTTCTTCACCTTCTTCTTCCTCTCCTTCTTCCTCTTCCTCTCCTTCTTCCTCTTCCTCTCCTTCCTCTTCCTCTCCTTCTTCCTCAACCTCTTCCTCTTCTGTATTTGTTAATTCATTAATTATATTTTCCACTGCCTCTCCTTTTTCAGAACTAGGTATAATAGATGTTACTGTATTATACACTTCTGCTCCTGTACTTAATGTGTTTAATCCCTTTTCTGCTTTTGAAGGAGGAGGAGCAGCATTGTTTGCCTTCTTTGCTCCAGGACCAGCCTCGTTTGCTTTCTTAGCAGGAGGACCTTCCACATTGTTCGCTTTCTTAGCAGGAGGACCTTCCACATTGTTC
>JACCDP011009299.1_pt1 | contig 31412 bp, 28 predicted proteins | sample 7445841 | NCBI WGS metagenome assembly JACCDP01 (sample SAMN15323441, study PRJNA562643) | freshwater metagenome | isolation source: river surface water | place: USA:Blue River Watershed | collected 2017-08-17 | reverse complement strand
CTCCGGCGCTCAAGCTTCCTACCCGCATGCTCGGCGAGCCACGTCATCGCATGCCTATTTGGAATTGCTCCGGGTGGAGGTTACCGCGTTTCACCGTAACTGAATACGCTCGTCTCTGTGGCCCTGTTCCTCGCCTCACGACGGACGGCCGTTAGCCGTCACCCTGCTCTGTGGAGTCCGGACCTTCCTCCCGCGTGCAACGCACGCCAGCGACTGTCTGGTCTGCTTCACAGCCGGCATTGTACCCCGCCGGATTATTTGAATTGCGGCGCGCGCTTTTGAATGAACGCTTCGAAGGCCTCTTTGGCATCGGGGCCGGACAGCAGCCGCGTGAATTCGCTCAGCTCTTCCTGCATCACCACTTCGACGGTCGATACCTGCGCGGCTTTCATCAGCCGCTTGGTCGTGCGCACTGCATCCGAGGGCAGCGCTGCCAGCAGCTGCGCTTTTGCACGAACGAAGTCATTCAGCTCTGCCACGGGCAGGACTCGGTTGACCAGCCCGGTCTCTGCGGCCATCTCTACCGAAAAAGATTCACCGATCAGCAGCATCTCTGCCGCGCGGTGATAACCCGCCAGCTGGGGCAACAGCAGGCTGGAAGCAAACTCGGCACACAAGCCGAGCTGGGCAAAGGGCATCGCGAAACGCGACCGCTCGCTGGCGTACACCAAATCGCAATGCATCAGCAAGGTCGTACCGATACCAATGGCCATGCCATCCACGCAGGCAATGACAGGCTTGGGCTGGTCGCGCAGCGCGCGCATGAATTGCAGCACCGGACTGTCATTGCCCTGCGGCGGATGATGCAGGAAATCGTCGAGATCATTGCCGGCTGTGAAAACCCCCGGCGTGCCAACGATCACGATGACGCGCACGGCATCCTCCGCCGCCGCATCGAGCAAACCCTGCGCGAGCGACGCGTACATGCCGGCCGTAATCGCGTTCTTCTTGTCAGGCCGGTTGAAGCTCAGGGTCGCTATGCCGCCTTCGGTTGTGGAACGAATGTGTTCAGTCATGAGCAATCAGGAAAAATCCATGGCCATCAGGCTCGCGGCACCCGAACGCGCCTGACGTATCAGCATCGCTGTCTCCGGTAAGAGTCGCGCGAAATAAAAACGTGCCGTCGCCAGTTTAGCCTGATAAAACGGATCGCCACCCGCCGCTCGCGTCAGAGAAAGCTTCGCCATCCGCGCAAAGAAGTACGCATACACCAGATGGCCGGCAACACGCAGATAAGGCACGGCCGCGGCGCCCATTTCTTCCGGATCGGCAGCGGCCTTGCCGCCAATCTCGGCCGTCAGCTTGACGAGCTTCTCGGCCAGATCGGCCAGCGGCGTAATGAATTCGGCCATCGCCGGATCCGCACTCTGCGCGACGATGAAATGCCTGATCTTCTCACCAAAGCGACGCAACTTCTCGCCCTGATCCATCAGCACCTTGCGCCCCAGCAGATCCAGCGACTGTATGGTGTTGGTGCCCTCGTAAATCATGTTGATGCGCGCATCGCGCACATACTGCTCCATGCCCCACTCGGCAATATAGCCATGCCCCCCAAAGACTTGCAGTGCCTCCGAGGTCGCTATCCACGCATTGTCAGTCAAAAAGGCCTTGACGATGGGTGTGAGCAGCGCGACTTCATCCGCCGCCTCGCGACGCACGGAGTCATCCGGATGATTCAGCTCGCGATCGATCATCAAGGCCACATACGAGGTGAATGCACGACCACCTTCGGCATAGGCTCGCGCCGTCATCAGCATGCGGCGCACATCGGGATGCACAATGATCGGATCGGCCGGCGCAGACGACGCCTTTGTCCCGGACAGGCTGCGCCCTTGCGCGCGCTCACGGGCATAGGCGAGCGCATTCTGATAAGCGACTTCAGTCAGGCCGAGCGACTGCATGCCCACACCGAGTCTTGCCGCATTCATCATCACGAACATCGCATTCAGGCCCCGGTGCGGCTCACCGATCAGCCAGCCCTTTGCTCCATCGAGATTGATCTGGCAGGTCGCATTGCCGTGAATGCCCATCTTGTGCTCGATCGCGCCGCAGCCGATGGCGTTGCGCTCGCCGGGCTCGCCTTGCGCATCCGGCAAAAATTTTGGTACGACAAACAGGGAAATGCCGCGCGTGCCGGATGGCGCATCCGGCAGCCGGGCGAGCACCAGATGCACGATATTGGCGGCCATATCGTGCTCGCCGGCCGAGATAAAAATCTTGTTGCCAGTCAGCCGGTAGCTGCCGTCGGGCTGGGGTTCGGCACGGGTGCGCAGCAAGCCAAGATCGGTGCCGCAGTGCGCTTCGGTCAGGCACATGGTGCCCGTCCATTCACCCGACACCAGCCGCGGCAGATACAACTGCTTTTGCGCTTCACTGCCATGCGCATGCAGGCATTCATACGCGCCATGCGACAGGCCGGGGTACATGGTCCATGCCTGATTGGCCGCGTTCAGCATCTCGTAGAACGCATTGTTCAGCACGACGGGCAAGCCCTGCCCGCCATACGCCGGGTCACAGGCCAGCGACGGCCAGCCGGCCGCCACATACTGCTGATAGGCATCGCGAAAGCCGCGCGGTGTCGTCACGCTTCTGGTGGCTGCATCGTAATGACAGCCCTCGCGGTCGCCGGTCTGGTTCAGAGGAAAAAGCCGTTCGGCGGCAAATTTTCCGCCCTCTTCGAGCACCTGATGGACGGTGGTGGCATCCAGCCCCGCATGCGCGGGCAACTGAGCGAGTTCGGCATTCAGGTCCAGCAATTCATCGAGCACGAAGTGCATGTCGCGCAGCGGCGGCTGGTAGTGAGGCATGAGATTCTCCCGCTTGTCGGATAACGGCGAGAGACACCACGTTCGCTCGCCCGGATACGAGGCCAATGCCTCAGCGGAGAGCCTAACGCGTTTTAGCAAGAAGTGCGCTACTGGCAGCAACACAGAGTGCGCTGCCAGTGAGCTAATCGACAATGAAGATCAAAGGAGCCGCCCCCATCAGCCGCTGGAAGCCGCTGTCAGCCGACACGCGCGCTGGCGATCAGCCGCTGGAAGCCGGCATGCGCACGGGCGATCGCGCCGGGACTGCGAATGAAGCGGGCGTCATGATGCAGCGCCAGCACCAGCCCGTACATTTCGAACACCAGCTGCTTGGGATCGGTCGCGGGGCGCAGATGACCTGCGTCGATGGCCTGCTGGGCAGCCCGCTGAAGCGCCCGCTGCCAGGTATCAACCATGTCGAGCAGCTGGTCGCGGATAGGGCCGGGGCGGTCATCGTATTCCACGGCGCCGCTGATATAGATGCAGCCGGAGGCAATTTCGAGGCTGACGCGATCGACCCAGCGCCGGAACAGGCTCTGCAGGCGAGGCAAGCCGCGCGGCTCGCGTATGCTCGGATAAAACACGTCTTGCTCGAACTGATGGTTGTAGAGCCTGAGCACACCGATCTGCAAATCCTCGCGCGAGCCGAAATGCGCAAACACGCCGGACTTGCTCATGCCGATACGATCGGCCAGCACGCCTATCGTCAGCCCTTCCAGACCATCACGGCTGGCCAGCTCCAACGCAGTTTCCAGGATGGTCGCCCGGGTTTGCTCGCCCTTGCGCATCGGTCTCTGGATTGTTTCGGTCATCAAGCTTCTCCCACGCGCCGGCATTGGCGCCTAAAAATAGAACGGGCGTCCTATTATGCACCGATCTTGAAAAACAAATGAATGAGAAGCTTTTTCAACATGAGCATCGCCAGGCGATGCGGTCGCTGGCAAGGCGGGGATGCCACCATCGGCCTGTTGATTGAGCTTCTTAAACGCTTATCGCCCAAGTCATCAAGAGACTGCAGAACATGAGCAGCCATGTGCGTACCGGCGCAAGAAGTTCAGTTCAATGCGAACTGCACAAACTGTCGTTGAGCGTGTTTTATTTATTCGCGCGAGCGATCAAGTTGTCGACGATCACGCTTTGTCGGTCGTCCGCGTATGGATTCACCCGGTTCGGTGAACAGCTTGCGTTGCTCGGCAAGGACTGCGCGACGTTGCATACTCGCTTCGGTTTCGAGGTACAGCTCACGAGCCACGGTTGCGGATCCTCGCTGATCGGACAGTGCGAGCACCTTTACTTGCCATTCTGTACTGCCGTTATCGATATCAAGCACATCCCCCGGACGCACATGGCGCGCGGGTTTGCAGCGATCGCCATTGATTTTCACTCTTCCGCGCTCGATCGCTTCTGCTGCCAGAGAGCGCGTCTTGAAGAAGCGCGCTGCCCATAACCATTTGTCGATACGCACGAGTTCGTTATTCGGCTGCATGATGCTTTCAATTACTTTGTGTAACGTCCTGCAGTCAGTGCCTGCAGCACCAGTTTATAAAGGAGATAGGCCAGACGATTACCGAGCCGACGCCACCAGGAGAGTTCGGCTACCTGCTCGGCGCTGACGGTTATGCCTTCCCGAACGCCCTGCGCAATATAGTCACGCAGCGCTTCTGAGAACGCGGCATCGCGAATGAGGATGTTAGCCTCATGATTGACGAACAATGACAACCCATCGAAATTGCTGGAGCCAACGGTCGCCCATATGTCATCAATGACCGCTACCTTCGCATGCAGCTGTGTCCGTCGGTATTCCACGAGGGTCACGCCGGCGCGCAGCAATCGCGGATAAAACGATTGTGCGACTGCATCCTGCATGCGGAACTGCCCGACCCCGATCAGCAAGGTGACTTTCACGCCGCGCGCAGCAGCATGCATCAGCGCCTTGCGCAGCTTGCGGCCCGGTGCGAAATACGGCGTCACCAGCCACGCCGTCTGGCGCGCCTGTCCGAGCGCCTGCAACAGTGCGCGCTGTATCGTGTTTCGGTTACGGAGATTGTCGCGCACGACCAGCGCCGCCTGCTCCACCTGCCGCAGCGGCTGCACGCGCTCGGCATACAGGCGCCGCAGGCTTTCTAACCGCCGCCGCAAGGTCTGCGGCTGCTGGCGCGCCCACTGTGACGCGACCTCCGCATGAATCGCATCGACCAGCGGGCCGTTGACACTCACCGCAAAATCCCAGCGCGGCGCAGGCAAAGGCAGATGACTGCCATCGTCGGAGATCATGTCATCGTTGATATTCAGCCCGCCCAGAAAAGCGAGCCGGCGATCGATCACCACGATCTTGCGGTGAGTGCGCGCGATACCGCGTCGAAACCAGGGATTAAAACAGGCAAAGCGAACGCCGGCCGCTTCGAGTTCGTCCCTGAGCGTCATCGCTGCCGCATGGCCGGTACCGATCCAGTCGACCAGCACATGCACGGTAACGCCGCGCGCAGCCGCCCGGCACAGCGCGGCCTTCACCTGATGGCCGGTGTCGTCCAGCGCGAAGATATAGGTTTCGAGATAGATCTCGGCATGCGCCTGCTCGCAGGCCAGCACCAGCGCCGGAAAGAACTCGGCTCCCCGGTGCAGCAGCGCCAGCTCATTGCTGTGGCTGTAGCTGACCATCCGCAGGCTCTGTCCGGGCAGGTGTCACGACGGGCTTCGCCTGTACAGGAAGCAGCGTCAGCTCGGCGACAATGGGCGCGTGATCAGACAAGCGCGCCCAGCTGGCACCATGCAATACCGTTGCATTGCTGATCTCGAAGCCTCGCACATAAATGCGGTCCAGCTGCAGCACCGGCATCGCTGCAGGAAAGGTGCGCGCCGGCGACTTGCGCGGCCCGCGACCTGACAAGCGGCGCAAATAATCGCCAAAGCTGCGGGCAGTCAGTCGCCGGTCGAAGACCTCGGAAACACCGAGACGCTTGCGCAAGGATTCGCTGAGCGCATTCGTCCAGTCATTGAAATCGCCGGCGATCAGCAGCGGCGCATCCTGCGGGGCGGTGCTCTCGACGGCCTCGATCAGTGACTGAGTCTGCCGCAGCCGACTACCTCCGAGCAGTCCGAGATGAATCACATAGCAATGCACGTCCTGCTCTGCGATCTCCAGCACGCAGTGCAGAATGCCTCGGGATTCGAACGCATGATCCGACACATCGTGATTCACTGCCGAGGAAATCGGAAAATTCGAGAGCAGCGCATTGCCATGATGTCCGTGGTCATACACCGCGTTCATGCCATAGGCACTGTGCTGATGATCATCCGCCAGGTACTCATGCTGCCCCTGTGACGGCCAGCTGGTCGAATGACGCAGCGCGAGCAGATCATGCCGTCCCTGCACTTCCTGCAAAAACACGATGTCGGCCTGCAGGCCGGTGAGCGCCTGCTTGAGCGCATGAACGCGCGGACGGCTGCCCAGCGTGCTCACGCCCTTGTGAATGTTGTAGGTGACGATGCGAAGCTTCATGCGGCCGGAGAAGAAAAGGCTTGCTGATGGCGCGGCAACTGAAGAATGGCCTCGGCATTCGACGGTGAAAAACACCGATCCGCCGCCGCACGCCAGGGCAGCCATACATGCTGCAGGTGCTCGCGTTCGGCCAGTGTGATCGCTATGCCGGCCGGCACGGTCAGGCCGAACACATGCTCGGTATTGTGCGTGATGCCCGGCGCATACCGATGGCGCCATACCGGATAAATTTCATAGACATTGGAGAGTTGCCAGTCGCGAAGGTTCTCGTCCGGCACCCCGTCGCCACCAACGCGTATACCCGTTTCCTCGAACACCTCTCGCACTGCAGTCTCGCGCAGGTCTTCGTCCGGGCTGTCCTTCGAGCCCGTCACGGATTGCCAGAAGCCGGGCTTGTCCGCGCGCTCGATCAGCAGCACCTGCAGATCAGCCGTGTGAATGACGACGAGGACAGATTCAGGGATTTTGTGCGGCATGGTGCAGAACAGGCGATTGATCTGCCGATTATGCCCTTTTTATCCAGACTCTGAATGACGCTGATAAAGACGGCGCATCACCCGCCTGACGACCGGCCTCCGTAAAAGAAAAACCGGCCGGGGACAACGTCCACCGGCCGGCTTGGATGAATCGCGCTGCGCGTCAGCTCTTGACGGCGGGCTCCGTCGCCCGCAGGCGAATGTGCAATTCGCGCAACTGCTTCTCGTCGACTTCGCTCGGTGCCTGCGTCAGCAGGCATTGCGCGCGCTGGGTCTTGGGGAAAGCGATCACATCGCGAATCGATTCTGCGCCGGTCATCATGGTGACCAGACGATCCAGGCCGAAAGCGAGACCGCCATGCGGCGGCGCGCCGTACTGCAATGCGTCCAGCAGGAAGCCGAACTTCAGTCGAGCTTCTTCCTCGCCGATGTTCAGCGCGCTGAACACTTTGCTTTGCACGTCGGCGCGGTGGATACGTACCGAACCGCCGCCGAGTTCCCAGCCATTGAGCACCATGTCATAGGCCTGCGCGATCGCGCGGCCGGGGTCGGTGCTGATGAAATCTTCGTGGCCGGCCTTCGGCGCGGTGAACGGATGATGCAGCGCATTCCAGCGGTTCTCGTCTTCATCAAACTCGAACATCGGGAAATCGACCACCCACAGCGGACGCCAGTCATCGTCGAACAGGCCGTTCTTGCGGCCGAAATCGCTGTGGCCGATCTTCACGCGCAATGCGCCGATGGCGTCGTTGACGATCTTGGCCTTGTCGGCACCAAAGAAAATCAAGTCACCATCCTGCGCGCCGGTGCGCTCCAGAATGGTGGCCAGCGCCGCGTCGTGGATGTTCTTCACGATGGGTGACTGCAGACCATCGCGGCCCTTGGCTTTTTCATTGACCTTGATGTACGCCAGGCCCTTCGCACCATAAATGGCGACGAACTGGGTATAGGCGTCGATCTCGGAGCGCGGCATGCCGCCCTGCTCTTTGGCGCCACCGGGAATGCGCAGACCGACGACACGGCCGCCGTCCATGTTGGCCGCACCGGAGAAGACCTTGAACTCGACATCCTTCATCACGTCCGTCAGCTCGGTAAATTCAAGCTTGACGCGCATGTCGGGCTTGTCGGAGCCGTATTTTGCCATCGCAGTCGCAAAGTCCATCACCGGGAACGGGTTGGGCAGATCGACATCCAGCGCCTTCTTGAACACGCCGCGAATCATGCCTTCGAACAGGTCGCGGATTTCCTGTTCATTCATGAACGAGGTCTCGCAATCGATCTGGGTGAATTCGGGCTGGCGGTCGGCACGCAGGTCTTCGTCGCGGAAGCATTTGGTGATCTGGTAGTAGCGATCGAAGTTCGCGACCATCAGCAGCTGCTTGAACAGCTGCGGCGACTGCGGCAGCGCGAAGAAGTGGCCGGCGTTCACGCGCGAAGGCACCAGATAATCGCGCGCGCCTTCGGGCGTGGATTTGGTGAGCATCGGCGTCTCGATATCGATGAAGCCGTTCTCATCGAGGAATTTACGCACTTCCATCGATACCTTGTAGCGCAGGCGCAAGTTCTGCTGCATCTGCGGACGGCGCAGATCCAGCACACGATGCGTCAGGCGTGTGGTCTCGGAGAGGTTGTCGTCATCCAGCTGGAACGGCGGCGTGACCGACGCATTGAGTACTTCGAGCTCATGGCACAGCACTTCGATTTTGCCGGAAGTGAGATTCGTGTTCTCGGTGCCGGCCGGACGCGCGCGCACCACGCCGGTAATACGCAGACAGAATTCGTTGCGCACCGCTTCGGCGGCCTTGAACATCTCGGCGCGATCCGGGTCGCACACTACCTGCACCAGACCTTCACGGTCGCGCAGGTCGATGAAGATCACGCCGCCGTGGTCGCGGCGGCGGTGCACCCAGCCGCACAGGCTGACGGTCTGGCCCATCTGCGCCTCAGTGGTCAGGCCGCAGTAGTGTGTACGCATGGACATGTTATTCAGTCTCGGTTGTGGCCTTCAGAGGCCGGTTAATGACAATTATCAGGATTCAATTCGCTGCGCAGGCTTGAGCGCGGCATCAGTTTTTTTGTTCGGCTGTGGCGCAACCACGCCCATCGAGACGATATATTTGAGCGCCTCATCGACGCTCATCTCGAGTTCTATGGTGTCTTCGCGCTTGAGCATCAGGAAAAATCCCGACGTCGGGTTCGGCGTGGTCGGCACATACACGCTGACGTAATCACCCTGCAGATGATTGCGAACATCGCCACCCGGCACGCCGGTCTGGAAGGCGATCGTCCAGAGGCCCTCGCGCGGATATTGCACCAGCAGGGCCTTGCGGAAGGCATGACCCGATGACGACAACAACGTGTCAGACACCTGCTTGACACTGGAATAGATGGAATTCACCACCGGTATGCGCTGCAGCAGCAATTCCCATAACCGCAACAAGCGATTGCCGATGAAGTTCTGAGTGATCAGACCGGTGACGAAAATGATCACCAGCGTGAGAATCGTCCCAAAGCCCGGCAGGTTGAAGCCGAACAGCGACTCAGGCCGCAGCGAGGGCGGCAGCAGCAGCAGCGACTGATCCAGCGTGCCGATGATGAGATTGAGCACCCACAGGGTGATCGCCAGCGGCACGAGGACCAGCAGACCGGTGATGAAGTATTTGCGCATGAGGACGGGCCAAAAAAGGCGATCAGGTAAAGCGGTCAGGTAGCTGCCGAGGCCGCAGGCTTGCTGTCCGCCGCGGCAGTCGACGATGCGGCGGCGCTGTCACCCGACGCCGCCTGGCTGCTGCCCGCCGAATCTCCGCTGTCGGTGCTGGACTTGGCGGCGCCGCCATTGCTGCTGTTGCTGCCGTTCCCGTTATTCCGGAAATCGGTCACATACCAGCCGCTGCCCTTGAGCTGAAAGCCGGCGGCAGTGACCTGTTTTTTCATGGCCGGCTTGCCGCAGGCTTCACAGTCGGTCAGTGGCGCATCGGAGATTTTTTGCAGAACATCTCTGGCGAAGCCGCAAGCTTCGCAGCGGTACGCGTAGATAGGCATGGTGCTCCCTCCCTGCAAAATTTCGAAAACCTTGCATTATAGAGGTTTTTCGGGAGCAGTCCGGTGCGCGGGGAGCTGAAATGGCGCGCGACCGACCGGCGCGGGCTACTGGAGTCCGGCCTGACGGGACAGGCGCTAAGCCCAGTGCGCGAGACGCCTTGCCTGCGGCACCAGAGAACCGATGATCATGCCCGCGAAGGCAACCAACAAGCCGACAAACTGGGGCGGCCAGATCGAATCGCCGCCAAAGACTTCCATCAGAATCCACGATGACAGGCCGCCGATCACAGACAGCAAGGCGCCCTGAGTCGTCGCGCGCTTCCAGTACAGGCCCATGACCAGCGGCACAAAGGCGCCGACCAGCGGCACTTTGTACGAGTTGCCGACCATTTCATAGATGGGCATGCCCTGCGAGTACAGCGCGAAGGCAGTGACCGCCACGGTGAACAGCACCACCACGATGCGGGTGGCCAGCAGCAGCTGCCTGTCGTTCATCGGGACCATTTCGCGAATGATGTTCTCCGTCAGCGTGATGCTGGGTGCCAGCAGCGTGCCGCTGGCAGTGGACATGATGGCCGACAGCAGCGCGCCGAAGAACAGTACCTGCGCGAACACCGGCGTGTGATCAAGGATCAGGCGCGGCAGGATCATCTGCGGATCTTCGCCGATCAGGGAGGTGAACATCTGCGGGTCGATCAGCTGCGCCGAGTAGACCAGGAACATCGGAATGAACGCCAGGAAGAAGTACATCGTGCCGCCGACCACGGCGCCGACCATCGCCACATTCTCCGAGCGCGCTGACATCACCCGCTGAAACACATCCTGCTGCGGTATCGAACCCAGCATGATGGTCACGCCCATGCCGACAAATCCCAGCCAGGCAGCCAGCGTCGGCTCGGGAAAGAAATTCAGTTTGCCTGCTTCAGAGGCATGCAGGATCACTCGCTGCGCACCACCGGCATCGCCGGCAATTACCCACGCGATGTAGAGCATGCCGATGATAATCAGCGACATCTGGAACGCATCCGTCAGCGCCACCGACCACATGCCACCGAACAGCGTGTAGCCGAGAACGATGGCGGCACCAATGATCATCCCCGTGGACATGGAGATCGCGCCGTTGGTCAGCACACTGAAGACCAGTCCCATCGCCGTGATCTGCGCCGACACCCAGCCAAGATACGAGACCACGATGCACAGTGAGACAATGATTTCCACCGGGCGGCTGTAGCGCTGCTTGTAATAGTCGCCGATGGTCAGCAAATTCAGCCGGTACAGCTTGCGGGCAAAGAAGAGACCGACAAAGATCAGGCACAGCGATGCACCAAACGGATCTTCCACCGTGCCACCGAGCCCGTGTTCGGCGAAGCGCGCCGGAATGCCCAGCACGGTCTCGGAGCCAAACCAGGTCGCAAACACGGTGGCAATCACGACCGGCAGCGGCAGCGAACGGCCGGCGTTCGCATAGTCGCTGGCATTTTTCACCCGCGTCGCTGCGTACAGACCCAAGCCAAGCGATATCAGCAGGTACAACAGGACAAAGACCAGCAAGGTATTCATGGCCGCTCCGTGCGGTGAGCCGAGGATCGCACGCGTCCCCAAAAAAAGATGGGGGATTATAGCGGCTGCGTTTCCACAAGGCAGCTGAAAGTTTCAGCCAGCCGAGGGGGCCGTCGGGAAGCGTCGGGCTGCTCGCAACGGGCGCTCAGGCAGCGCTCAGGCAGCGCTCAATAGGCGGCGTGCCAGCGCAGGAATACCTGCACTACAAGAATGCCGGTAACGAGGCCACCACCGAAGTAAACCGCCAGACCGAGCAGCATATTGGTGCGCTGCTGCTCCGCGATGAGGCGCCGGAGCAGGCGCTGCTCGTGCTCGCGCTCGTGCCCGGCCTCGTCCGCATGGCGCTGCAAGGTCTTGTGCAGAAGGCGCGGCAGCTGCGGCAGCAGCTGTGCATACTGCGGCGCTTCGAGCTTCAGGCGTTCGACAAAACCGCGCCAGCCCAGCTGCTGCTTCATCCATTTTTCCAGTGCGGGCTTGGCCGTTGACCAGAGGTCCAGATCGGGGTCGAGCTGACGGCCTAGCCCCTCGATGTTCAGCAGGGTTTTTTGCAGCAGCACCAGCTGCGGCTGGACTTCGATATTGAATCGACGCGAGGTCTGGAACAGCCTCAGCAACACCTGACCAAACGAGATCTGCGCCAGCGGCCGGTCGAAGATCGGTTCACAGCAGGCGCGCACCGCCGCTTCGAGTTCATCCACGCGCGTCTCTTTCGGTGCCCAGCCGGATTCGATATGCGCCTGCGCGACGCGCTTGTAGTCGCGCAGGAAGAACGCCAGAAAATTCTGCGCCAGATAATCCTTGTCGAAATCCGTCAGCGTGCCGACGATGCCGAAGTCCAGCGCGATATAGCGCCCAAAGGTCTTGGGATCGGTAGAGACAAGGATATTCCCGGGGTGCATGTCCGCATGGAAGAACCCGTCGCGGAACACCTGCGTGAAAAAAATCTCCACGCCATCGCGCGAGAGCTTCTTCAGATCGACACCGGCCTCGATCAGCCGCTCTGTCTGCGAGATCGGCAGGCCATGCATGCGCTCCATGACGATCACGGACTCGGTGCAGTAGTCCCAGAACATTTCCGGCACCAGCAACAGATCGGAGTGTGCAAAATTGCGGCGCAGCTGACTGGCGTTGGCCGCTTCGCGCATCAGGTCGAGTTCGTCATGCAGATATTTGTCAAACTCGGCGACCACCTCGCGCGGCCGCAACCGACGACCGTCCTGCGACCAGCGCTCGATCCATCCGGCGAGCACATGCATGAGCGCGAGATCATCGTCGATCGCCTTGTGCACGCCGGGGCGCAGCACCTTGACCGCGACTTCCGTGCCATCGTGAAGCGTGGCGAAATGCACCTGCGCGACCGACGCGGAAGCGACCGGCTCGCGGGTGAAGCTGGCAAAGAGTTGATCCGGATGACGGCCCAGCGCGCGGGTGATCTCGGCGACGGCCAGCTCGGACGCAAACGGCGGCACGCGATCCTGCAGCAGCGCGAGCTGATCGGCGATATCCGCCGGCATCAGGTCGCGCCGCGTGGAGAGCACCTGACCAAACTTCACGAAGATCGGCCCTAGCTCTTCCAGCGCCCGGCGCAGACGCTCGCCACGGGGCGCACGAACATCGCGCAGCGCATGCCGCCAGAAAAACAGCGCCGACAGCAGCCGCAGCAGAGCAGGCAAGCGTGTACCGGAGAGCAGGATCTCGTCCAGCCCGTACCGCAGCGCGACGCGCATAATCTTCAACACTCGCAGCAGGCGCAGGATCATTCCGCACCCCGGCGCTTTTCCAGCAGCGCGATGCGCTTGGCGAGCCGCTCCACGTCATCCCGGAGCACCGCGACATCGGCCGCGAAATCCTCGCCGGCGCGACGGTAGAGCAGCACCGGGTTTTCTTCGAGCAGATACTCGGCGACATTCTCTGCGAGTCGCCGACTGCCCGAGGTGCCTTGCGCCGCTATTGCACGCACCGCCTGCACGATGCGCACAGCGGCGATATCGCCGACGATCGGCGCCAGATCGGATTCCGCATCCCAGCGCAAAGCAGTCACGACCTCCGACACCGTGCGGGCAAACTCGGCATCGCCACTGAGCTTCGCGAACGAGGCGGCGCGCTGGGGATTGGCCAGCACCTGAGGCAGGTCGGCGGGCGCAATGCGGATCGTGACGCTTGCCTCGCCAGCTGCAGCGGAGTCTGCTTCCAGCAAGCCATCTGCGGCCACCCGCAAGCGCAGCGAGATGCCAGCATCGATCTGCGCAGATTTGCCGGCATGTGCAGCCAGCGCCTCCGTCAGCGACGGCTGGCGGGACAGCAGATGATTCAGCACGGCGATCACAGGGGATGCGGGGATCATTGTTCTTTTTTTACTGCGAGGCTCAGGCAGATGAAACAAATCAGAATTTCACGCCAACATGCAGCGCGGTGATGCCACCCGTCAGATTGAAATACTCGACCTTGTCCAGCCCGGCGTCCTGCATCATGCCTTTCAGGGTTTCCTGATCGGGATGCATGCGTATGGACTCGGCGAGATAGCGGTAGCTGTCGGCGTCGTTCGCGATCTTGTCACCCAGCCAGGGCAAGACCTTGAATGAATAAATGTCGTAAGGCTTTTGCAGCAGCGGCGTCACTTTGGAAAATTCCAGCACCAGCAGCTTGCCGCCGGGCTTGAGCACCCGACGCATCTCGGCCAGCGCGATGTCCTTGTGCGTCATGTTGCGCAGTCCGAATGCGACCGAGACGCGGTCAAAGTAATTGTCCGGAAACGGGAGACGCTCAGCGTCGCAGATCAGGGTCGGCAGGACGAAGCCGTCATTGATCATCCGGTCGCGACCGGCGCGCAGCATGGATTCATTAATGTCGGTATGCCAGACCTCGCCGGTCGGCCCGGCCTTTTTCGCAAAGGCTCGCGTCAGGTCACCCGTGCCGGCAGCAATGTCGAGCACCCGAAACCCGGGCCGTATGCCGGCCTGCGCGACGGTGAACGCCTTCCACAGCCGGTGCATCCCGGCCGACATCAGGTCGTTCATTACATCGTATCTGGCGGCGACCGAATGGAAAACGCCGGCCACTTTGTGGACTTTCTCGTGCTCGGGGACTTGCTCGTAGCCGAAGTGGGTTTGCGTCATGGTGTTCGCCAGAGTGGGCAGGGAAAAGGGCGGCCCCGCATTATACAAGTCGCGTCAGAGGGTATTGTGCACGATCACGAGGTAGCCCCTGCTGGCACTGGCAACTAAGTTAATCCGGAGATAGCACTTACATCAAGGTCATGCGCAACCTCCGCCTGCTCTGGACATTGACGCATCCCGTCCACTCTCCCGCGTATATCCCGCTGCTTCCAGCTGGCGCAAATACGCTTCCCACATCCCCTGCTGATTCAGGCAGAACGAATGCAGCAAATCCCACGAATAAATACCGCTGTCATGTCCGTCGGAGAATAACGGGCGAATCGCATAATGACCGACTGGCTCAATGGCCTTGATCTCGACATTGCGCTTGCCCGTTTGCAGCACCTCCTGCCCGGGGCCATGGCCACGCACCTCAGCGGACGGTGAATACACACGCAGGAATTCGAAGGGCAACTGATAGCTTTGCTCGCCGTAGGAAAGCTCCAGCGTGCGCGAGGCTTTGTGGACGGTGATGGCGGTCGGTACGTGATCGGCGTTCATGGCAGGGGTTGCGAATGTCGGAGGATGTTTACAGATAAGTGGATAGTCTCTGCTGCATCTTCACGCGCAGCGCGGGCAGACGTTCTTCGCGTACCTTCAGCGAATCCGTTGAGGGCTGGCGCTTGGCTTCTGCCCAAACCGGCGCGGGGAAATGCGCATCATCGGTGTAACGCGGTATCACATGCCAGTGCAGGTGCGGCACCATATTGCCAAAGCTGGCCAGGTTGATCTTCTCGGGCTGCATCACATCACGCACTACCTGCTCGACCTGCCAGAGCACATCCATCAGCAGCATGCGGTCGAGCTCGTTCAGGTCGGTGACTTCCTTCACATGATCATGCCAGATGACCCGGCAAAAACCGGGATACAGCGCATCATCGATCAGCACGACGCGAAACTGCGCACCCTGATGCAGCACTTCACCGCCCGGAGATTCGCACAGCTCGCAGCCTTGCATCAGCGCGCTCATGCTTACACCAGCACGCGCTCGATGCCGCCGTTGTTGGCGCGCGCGACATAGTCGGGCATCCAGTTCTCACCCAGCAGATGACGGGCAATCTCGACCACGATGTAATCAGCATCGGTGCCCGCGTCGTCGCCGTAGCGGGAAAGGCCCTGCAGACAAGACGGGCAGGACGTGAGAATTTTGACGTCACCCTTGAAGCCATCGGCGCGCAGTTTGTCGGCGCCTTTCACCATCTCGGCTTCCTTGCGGAAGCGGATCTGTGTCGATATGTCAGGACGGGCCACGGCCAGCGTGCCGGACTCGCCGCAGCAGCGATCGTTCTTCTCGATCTTTTGTGCATCGATGGTGGTGATCAGGCTGTTCACGGTCTTCAGCGGATCCTGCTGCTTCATCGGGCTGTGGCAGGGATCGTGGTACATGTAGCGCGTGCCGGTGACACCTTCGAGTTTCACGCCTTTTTCGAGCAGATATTCATGGATGTCGACAATGCGGCAGCCGGGGAAGATCTTCTCGAATTCATAACCCTGAAGCTGATCGTAGCAGGTGCCGCAAGACACGACCACCGTCTTGATGTCGAGATAGTTCAGCGTGTTGGCCACGCGATGGAACAGCACGCGGTTGTCGGTGATGATCTTTTCAGCTTTGTCAAAATCGCCCGAGCCGCGCTGCGGATAGCCGCAGCACAGATAGCCCGGCGGCAGCACGGTCTGCACACCCACATGCCAGAGCATGGCCTGTGTTGCCAGACCGACTTGCGAGAACAGGCGCTCGGAACCGCAGCCGGGGAAGTAGAACACCGCCTCGGACTCGGCGCTGGTCGCCTTGGGGTCGCGGATGATGGGCACGAAGTTGTCGTCTTCGATATCCAGCAAGGCACGGGCGGCCTTCTTCGGCAGATTGCCCGGCATCTTCTTGTTCACGAAATGGATCACCTGCTCACGCACCGGCGGCTTGCCATGGGTGGACGGTGGCGCCTTGGTCTGCTTTTTCGCGAACTTTTTCAGCAGGTCATGCGCAAAGCGCTGCGCCTTGTAACCCCAGCCGATCATCAGCTGGCGCGTCGCGTTAATAGTGGCCGGGTCGGTCGCGTTCAGGAAGAACATCGATGCCGCCGTGCCGGGATTGAAGGATTTTTTATCCATCTTGCGCAGCAGGTTGCGCATGTTCATCGACACATCGCCGAAGTCGATATCGACCGGGCATGGGGTCACGCACTTATGGCAGACGGTGCAATGGTCGGCGACGTCTTCGAATTCTTCCCAGTGGCGTATCGACACGCCGCGGCGGGTCTGCTCTTCGTACAAGAAGGCTTCGATCAACAGCGAGGTCGCGAGGATCTTGTTGCGCGGCGAGTACAGCAAATTCGCGCGTGGCACATGGGTCGCGCACACGGGCTTGCACTTGCCGCAGCGCAGGCAGTCCTTGACGCTGTTGGCAATCGCGCCGATATCGCTCTGCTGCATGATCAGCGATTCATGCCCCATCAGGCCGAACGAGGGCGTATAGGCATTGCGCAGGTCAGCATGCAGGTCGGGCGAGTTGAGCAACTTGCCCTTGTTGAAGCGCCCCTCAGGATCGATGCGCTGCTTGTAGTCGCGGAATTCACCGATCTCGGCGTCGGTCAGAAACTCCAGCTTGGTGATGCCGATGCCGTGCTCGCCGGAGATCACACCATCCAGCGAACGCGCCAGCGCCATGATGCGCTCGACGGCAGCATGCGCGGTCTGCAGCATCGTGTAATTGTCGGAATTGACCGGGATGTTGGTATGCACATTGCCATCGCCGGCATGCATGTGCAGCGCGACGAATACGCGGCCACGCAGCACGCGCTGGTGGATGGCGCTGCATTCATCGACGATCGGACGGAATGCGGCACCGCCAAAAATCTGGCGCAATGCAGCCCGCACCTCGGCCTTCCAGGAGATACGTATCGTGCGGTCTTGCAGTACATCGAAGAGAGTGGCGGCAGGCTGAACGGTAATGCGCGCATCGATCTCGGGCAGCAGCTTCTCCAACCCATGCGAGGTCAGCTGATCTCTCGACTCCGACAGACGCGTATTGAAGTTGGCCAGCAGCCAGGACCAGCGTGCGCGCACGTCGCCCAGCAGTGCCAGCGCTTCGGCAACACGATCTTCCAGCAGCTCGGCAGGCGGGATCTCGAAGCCTTCGCTATCTTCGCTCTTGCCCAGCTTCAGATGGCCTCGCTCGAAGTAAGCGGACAGCTCGGAGAGCAGTTCCAGTTTGTTGGTGATCGACAGCTCGATATTGATGCGCTCGATACCATCGGTGTACTCGCCCATGCGGTTCAGCGGTATCACCACGTCTTCATTGATCTTGAACGCATTGGTGTGGCGGGCAATCGCCGCGGTGCGCGCGCGATCGAGCCAGAATTTTTTGCGCGCTTCAGGACTGACGGCCACAAAGCCTTCGCCGACCCGCGTGTTCGCAATCCGAATGACCTCGGAGGTCGCCCGCGCGACGGCTTCTTCATCGTCACCGACGATATCGCCGAACAGGGCCATCTTGGGCAGCACGCCGCGCCTGGATTTGGTCGCGTAGCCGACGGCTTTCAGGTAACGCTCATCCAGATGTTCGAGGCCGGCGAGTATTGCGCCGCCTTTTTTCGTTTCGGCATCCAGATACGCCTTGATCTCGACGATCGAAGGAATCGCATCACGCGCCTGCCCGAAAAACTCCAGACAGACGGTGCGCGTATGCTTTGGCATCTTATGTAGTATCCAGCGCGCCGAGGTGATCAGGCCGTCGCAGCCTTCTTTCTGCACGCCGGGAAGACCGGCGAGGAATTTGTCGGTCACGTCCTTGCCGAGACCGGCCTTGCGGAAGCGGCGGCCTTCGATGGACAGTATCTCGGTCTTGAAAGGCGCATTCGGGCGGCCGCGTCCACGCTCGTTAGGATGCGTCCATTCGAGTTTGAAGCGTGCCACCTCGACATCATGGATCTTGCCCAGATTGTGATCGAGTCGCGTGACTTCCAGCCAGTCGCCGTTCGGATCGACCATGCGCCAGCTGGCAAGGTTATCGAGCGCCGTACCCCAGAGCACGGCTTTTTTGCCGCCGGCATTCATCGCGATGTTGCCGCCGATGCAGGACGCTTCTGCCGAGGTGGGATCGACGGCAAAGACGAAACCCGCGCGCTCTGCAGCATCCGCAACGCGTTTGGTGACGACACCCGCGCCTGAGTAAATGGTTGCGCACTCGCGCTCGGCGCCGGGGAGCAAACGCATATCGACGTCGCCCAGGGTTTCGAGTTTTTCGGTATTGATGACGGCCGACAGCGGCGTCAGTGGTATCGCGCCGCCGGTGTAGCCGGTGCCGCCTCCGCGCGGAATGATGGTCAGCCCGAGCTCGATGCAGGCCTTGACCAGACCGGCGATCTCTTCTTCGGTGTCCGGCGTGATCACGACGAACGGATACTCGACACGCCAGTCGGTGGCGTCGGTGACGTGCGAGACGCGGGACAAGCCATCGAACTTGATGTTGTCGCGCTCGGTATGACGACCCAGCACGCGCAGCGCACGGCGCCGCAAGTCCTGCATCTGCACGAATTCTTTGGCGAATTCTTCGACGGCCTTGCGCGCGGCTTCGAGCAGTGTGCCGACCTTTGCGTTGCGCTCGCGGGTCAGCGGATCAGCGCGCCTGTCTTCATCGGCGCTCTGACGGCGACGCTCGACCTCGCCGAGCCGGTGATACAGCGCATCGATCAGCGAATCACGACGGCCGGGGTTGTCGAGCAGATCATCCTGAAGATAGGGATTGCGTCGAACGACCCAGATGTCGCCCAGAACTTCGTACAGCATGCGCGCGGAACGACCAGTCTGCCGCGCGGCGCGCAGGCTGGACAACAGGTCCCATGCGCTCTCGCCAAGCAAACGGATCACGATCTCGCGGTCGGAGAACGAGGTGTAGTTGTAGGGAATCTCGCGCAGACGCGGGGGCTGGGTGCCTTCCGGCGCGTCAGTCAGCAGGGAAGGAAGGTGCGCTGGGGCGTTCATTCAGGGAAACCAGGTGCCTGAGATAGTAAACATGCATTCTAACGTAGTGCACTGCACAATGCGCAGCGAATGTGACCTTGAAACCGCAAGGGTTTTCATGAAGACGATGCTCACTGCGCGACGACGGAGGCGATGCGACGAAGAATGACCGAGGACTACATCCAGCTCAGCATCCGATGCCAGACACTGTCCGGCACCGCGATCAGCAGGCTGGTCATCGTCAGGTAGCGCAGCAGTTTGCCCAGTGCCATGTACAGCACGCTCTGCAGGAAAGGCATTTCCAGCCACCCGGCCAGTGCGCACAGCGGATCACCAATGACAGGCAGCCAGGACAACAGCAAGGTTTTCGGGCCGAAACGCTGCAGCCAGCCGAACCATCGTGTCTGTCGCTCGCGGTGGAATGCATGTCGTGCGCCATAGCCCATCGCATACGTGATCACGCCACCGAGGGTATTGCCTGCTGTGGCGACAAGCACCGCCGGCCAGAACAAGGTCTCATTCATCTTCACCACGGCAAACACCGCGGGCTCGGAGCCCATCGGCAGCAGCGTGGACGACACCAGGCTGATGACGAACAGTGCCGGCAGGCTGACCTCGGGGAGCGAGAACAGATTCAGCAGATAAGCGACAGCAGCATCGATCATGCAAGAGGTCAGCGACGAGAGGAAACAGCAGTCAGCGGGCGGAGGTAATACCGACGGGCAGTGTATGCGCTCAATTATAATGTTCGCATCATGAGCATCGACTACCTGAAAAAAATCCTCACCTCGCGTGTCTATGACATTGCCGAGGAAACGCCGCTCGAGCTGGCGACCACCCTGTCGCAGCGGATGGGCAATCGTATTTATTTCAAGCGCGAGGACATGCAGAGCGTATTCAGCTTCAAGCTGCGCGGTGCGTACAACAAGATGGCGCAACTGTCGCCGGCGCAGCTCAAGCGCGGCGTCATCTGCGCATCAGCCGGCAATCATGCGCAGGGCGTGGCGCTGTCCGCCAGCCGGCTCGGCTGCCGCGCGGTGATCGTGATGCCAACCACCACGCCAGCCGTGAAGATCGATGCCGTGCGCGCACGCGGCGGCGAAGTGGTGCTGAGCGGTGACTCGTATTCGGATGCTTACCAGCATGCGCTGGCACTGGAAAAAAAACACAAGCTGTCCTTCGTTCATCCCTTCGATGACCCGGACGTGATCGCCGGTCAGGGCACGATAGGCATGGAGATCCTGCGCCAGCATCCCGGACCGATCCATGCCGTGTTCGTCGCCGTAGGCGGCGGCGGGCTGATCGCTGGCGTGGGCGCCTACATCAAGGCAGTGCGTCCTGAAATAAAAATCATTGGCGTGCAGACCACCGACTCGGATGCGATGACGCGCTCGCTGCAGACGGGGCGTCGCGTGATGCTCAATGATGTCGGCCTGTTCTCGGATGGCACGGCCGTCAAGCAGGTGGGTGAAGAGACTTTCCGGCTGGCGAAGCAGGTGGTCGATGAAATGATCCTTGTCGACACCGATGCGGTATGCGCGGCGATCAAGGATGTCTTCACCGATACGCGCAGCATTCTGGAACCCGCCGGCGCGCTGGCGGTCGCTGGTGCGAAAGCCTATGCCGAGCGCGCGGCCAAACAGAAAAAGCCGCTGCGCGATGAAACCCTGGTGGCGATTGCCTGCGGCGCGAACATGAACTTCGATCGCCTGCGCTTTGTCGCCGAGCGCGCCGAAGTCGGCGAGGCGCATGAGGCGGTATTTGCAGTGACGATCCCCGAAGAGCGCGGCAGCTTCCGCCGCTTCTGTCATCTGGTGGGCTCGCGTGCTGTCACGGAGTTCAACTACCGGATCAGCGATGAACAGCAGGCGCATGTGTTCGTCGGCCTGCAAGTGGCCAATCGCGACGAGCCCGGCAAGATCAGCAAGGCTTTCCAGAAGCAGGGCTTTCCGACCATCGATCTCACGCATGACGAACTGGCGAAGCTGCATATTCGTCATCTGGTGGGCGGCAAGAGCCCACTGGCCAGGGGCGAGCTGCTGTACCGCTTCGAGTTCCCCGAGCGGCCGGGGGCGCTGATGCGCTTTCTGGACAGTCTCGCGCCGGGCTGGAACATCAGCCTGTTCCACTACCGGAGTCAGGGCGGCGATGTCGGCCGCGTGCTGGTCGGCTTGCAGGTGCCGAAAACCGAGATGAAGGCCTTCCGGGATTTCCTCTCCCACATCGGCTATCGCCACTGGGACGAGAGCAATAACCCGGCTTACCGGCTCTTCCTGTAAGCTGAGAGGCTTCACTGGCTCTGGCACGAAAGCGTGCGGCGCCAGACTCGATTTTCTGACCCCGCAGCCCTGCACGATCTTCATGACCCCCGCCTCCCCACCGTCGGAATCGCCGCTCGGCAAGAGCACCGGCTATATCAACAGCTACGACCCCGGGCTGCTGTTTCCCATTCCGCGTGCCGACAAGCGCGCCGAACTGGGCGTCGCCGGCTCGCTGCCTTTTTTCGGGATGGATGTCTGGAACGCCTATGAGGTGTCATGGCTGAACCTGCGAGGTAAGCCGCAAGTGGCCATTGCCACGCTGCAGGTGCCGGCCGATTCCCCGAATATCGTCGAATCAAAATCCCTGAAGCTATATCTGAATTCGCTCAACCAGACCCGTGTGGCCGGGATCGAGGCGCTGGCGGATCTGCTGCGCGCCGATATCTCGGCGGCCGTAGGGGCCAGCGTGCAGGTAAGGCTGACGGGACCTGAGGAATTTGGCAAAGTGGGCATGGGCGAGCTGGAAGGCTTGCTGCTGGACCGGCTGGATATCGAGGTCGATCATTACCGCCCGGATCCGTCGCTGCTCACCATCCATCACGGCGAGGCTGCGGTCGAAGAAAAACTGGTGTCACACTTGCTGAAATCAAATTGTCTGGTGACCAACCAGCCCGACTGGGCCAGCGTGCAGATTCATTACGTGGGCCCGGCGATCAATCAGGAGGGTCTGCTGCGCTACCTGATCGGTTTTCGCGAACATCAGGAATTCCACGAGCAGTGCGTGGAGCGGATTTTCATGGATGTGCTGCGCCAGTGCACTCCCACTAAACTCATGGTGCTGGCCCGTTACACACGTCGCGGCGGCATCGACATCAACCCGTGGCGCAGTAATTTCTCGCTGTCAAAAATGCCATCCAATGCACGAAATGCAAGGCAATGAGGGAATACCACGAATTTTTCCGACATCAATTGCCAGACTGACGTGTCGGGGGTAGATTTAGTGCCTCAAGTAAACACATCAGCCCGACTGGTTCCTGATTGCCCGCGCAGCCCCGTGCCCGGATACCGATGCCGGAGGCTCCGGGGGCGCCCCGCCGGAACTCACCTATAATCGCGGCCTGACGCTTCCAATGCGCATAGCACCATGACACACCTGAGCCAGATTCTTCCGCAAAAAAATATCGTCCTCGACCTTGAATGTTCAAGCAAGAAGCGCGCTTTCGAGCAGGCCGGTCTGATCTTCGAGAATAACTGCGGGATTGCCCGCTCCACCGTGTCGGACAACCTGTTTGCGCGCGAACGGCTGGGATCGACCGGCCTCGGTCACGGTGTCGCCGTGCCGCATGGCCGCATCCGCGGGCTCAAGGCGCCGCTGGCGGCGTTTGTCAGGCTCTCCGAGCCCATACCGTTTGAATCCCCGGACGGCGAACCGGTCAAATTGCTGATCTTCCTGCTCATTCCGGATAACGTCACCCAGCAGCATCTGGAAATTCTCTCCGAGATCGCGGAAATGTTCTCCGACAAAAGCTTCCGGGCAGAACTGAGCGAAGATGCGGACGCCAGCTCGCTCTATGCGAGGCTGGTGAACTGGCATCCCGCCGAGCGCAATATGGCCTGAGGGCCGCACACCGTCTTCTTCCATGCCACTGACCACACCGCTGTCGATCCGGGAACTGTTTGATGACAACCTGGAGGCGCTGCGGCTGGCCTGGCTCGCCGGACAAAATGGCGCTGAACAACTGATCGTCGGCGATGCGGTATCTGCCGCTGACCAGATTGGTCATCTGAATCTGATCCACCCCGGGCGCATTCAGGTCTTCGGCCCGCAGGAAATGGCCTACATGGCCCGCATCTCGGAACACTCCCGGATTGCACAAACCCGCGAACTGGTCGCCGGCAAGCCGCCTGCCTTCATCATCGCGCACTCGCTCACGCCGCCGCCCTTCATTGTCGATGTCTGCAACGAGCATGGAATTCCGCTGATTGCCACACCACAGCCTTCGGCGCAGGTGATCGACTATCTGCGGGTGTATCTGTCGAAAAAACTCGCCACGCGGGTGACGATGCATGGCGTGTTCATGGATGTGCTCGGCGTGGGTGTGCTGATTACCGGCGAATCCGGCTTGGGCAAGAGCGAACTGGGCCTTGAACTGATCTCTCGCAATCACGGGCTGGTGGCCGATGATGCTGTCGAGTTCTCGCGCATCGCGCCCAACATGATCGAAGGACGCTGCCCGCCCCTGCTGCAAAACCTGCTCGAAGTGCGCGGCCTCGGTCTGCTGGACATTCGCGCCATCTTCGGCGAGACGGCTGTACGACGCAAGATGCGGCTGAAACTGATCGTGCACCTCGTGCGTCGCAAGACGCTCGAAGAGAATTACGAGCGCCTGCCGCTGAACCAGCAGCATGAAGAAGTGCTGGGCCTGCCGATACGTAAGGTGATCATTCCGGTCGAAGCCGGCCGCAACATTGCGGTGCTGCTCGAAGCCGCCGTGCGCAATACTATCCTGCAGCTGCGCGGCATCGACACGCTGGCCGATTTCATGGAGCGCCAGCAGCGCGCGATGGGAGAGGAATAAGTGCGGCGCTCCGGCGCTTGCTATCATCCTGCCCATGCGCATCATTCTCCTCACCGGCATTTCCGGCTCGGGCAAATCCGTCGGGCTGAACGCACTTGAAGATGCGGGCTACTTTTGCGTCGACAACCTGCCCCCGTCGCTGCTGCGCGCGCTGGTCGACACCCGGCTGTCGGAAGATCAGCAAACGCTGGCGGTAGCCGTCGATGCACGCAGCGCCTCGTCGCTGGCCGAACTGCCGGCAGACATCAGCTGGCTGCGCGAACAGGGCCATCATGTCGAAGTGGTATTCCTGACGGCGAAGACCGAATCGCTGATCAATCGTTTTTCCGAGACCCGCCGCAGCCATCCGCTGTCGCACCGCATCGCGCCTGACGCGCAACCCTCGGATATTCCCACGCTGGTCGAATGCATCTGGCAGGAACGCGAGATGCTCTCGCCCATCGAAGGTCTCGGTCATCTGATCGATACCTCGGGGCTGTCGGCCAACCAGCTGCGGGCCTGGATCAAGGAACTGGTGCAAAAGGAAGGGCGTGCGCTGTCGCTGCTGTTCGAATCCTTCGCGTTCAAGTTTGGCGTGCCGCTGGATGCAGACCTCGTGTTCGATGTGCGAGTCGTGCCCAATCCCTTTTATGACAAAGCGCTGCGGCCACTGACCGGCCGTGACCAGCCCGTGATCGATTTCCTTAACGCCCAGCCAGATGCGACGAATCTGCTGTCGGACATTCGCGGCTTCATAGAGCGCTGGCTGCCCGCCTATCAGCGCGACAACCGCAGCTATCTGACCGTGGCGATTGGCTGTACCGGCGGACAGCACCGCTCGGTGTTCATGGTCGAACAGCTCGCCGCACACTTCAAAGATCAGGCGCGGGTGCTGATCCGTCACCGCGAACTGGACTGATGCCCGTGATGGACACCGCCGACTGGCTGCCGCTCTTCCCGCTGCGCACGGTGCTGTTTCCCGGCGGGGTGCTGCCGCTGCGCGTCTTCGAGACTCGCTATGTCGACATGGTGCGCGAGCGCATGAAGCGGGATGCTCCTTTCGGCGTGGTCGCGATCCTCTCCGGCAGTGAGGTCGGCAAGGCCGCTGAACATTATCAGGCGGGTACGCTCGCGCACATTGTCGAATGGGACATGCCCGAGCTGGGCGTCCTGCAGCTGCAGACGCGGGGTGGCGAGCGCTTTCGGGTGCTGGAGACGCGCGTGCAGCCCAGCCAGCTGGTCGAGGCGCGCATCGAGAGAATGCCCGAACCGCCAGCCACGGAAGTACCCGATGCGCTGCAGGTCTGCTCACAGGTACTCAGCATCGTGATCGACGACCTGCTTGATCAGGCGCGTCAGGAAGCCGGCGAGCACTTCATCAATCCTTTCCCCGAACCTCACCGGCTGGATTCCGCAGGCTGGGTCGCAAACCGCTGGAGCGAAATGCTGCCGATCCCGCTCGAACAGAAGCAGGCGCTGCTGGAAATCGATGATGAAGGCGCGAGGCTGCTGAAGGTCGAGCAGTACCTGCGCGAGAACCGGGTGATCTGATCAGGTTCAGCTAGCCCGTTCCCGCTTCAAACGCCGTCCAGCAATTTCCTGACCGGCGCGGGCAAGCCGGCCGATGCCAGCGTTTTCTTCGACCGCCACTGATAGGGAGACGATGCCGCCTGCGGGGCGCTGCGCGACAAGCTCACGCGCAGGGGCGTCACCTTCAGCCGGTAGTGCGTGAACGCATGGACAAACTCGGTCAGCGCTTCGAAGGAGTCGATCTCGCCGAATTCCGCGAGTGCCAATGTGAGCGCCGTCCCCAGCGCCTTCCTGCCCAGCCTGGCAGGCACCGAGGGCAGCAGCCTGTTGAGCTCCGGCAGGGACAGCAAACCACCCCAGATGCCAGACGGCGGCCGCTGTTCCAGAAGAACCCTGTCACGGTGCTCGATCACCAGCATCACGGTGGATTTTTCCGGCACAGCTTTTTTCGGTTTGCGTGCGGGCAGCTCGGCAATGCGGTCGCTCGCATGAGCGACACAGCGCGATTGCAGCGGGCAATCGGCGCAGCGCGGGCGGCTGCGCGTGCACAGCGTCGCGCCCAGATCCATCAGGCCCTGGGTGTAGCGCTCGATCTCCGAATCGGGCAGCAGCGCGACGGCCCTCTCCCACAGGTGCCGCTCTACCGGCACTGAGCCCGGAAAGCCTTCGACACCGAACACCCGGCAGAACACGCGCTTCACATTGCCATCGAGGATGGCAGCGCGCGTGCCATAGGCAAACGCCGAGATCGCGGCAGCGGTCGAGCGGCCGATGCCCGGCAGGCTAGCCAGTGCGTCAACGTCTGCCGGGAAGCGGCCGCCATGCTCGGCGACGACCTGCTGCGCGCAGCGATGCAGGTTGCGCGCACGCGTGTAATAACCGAGCCCGCTCCAGAGCGCCATGACGTCCTCGACCGGCGCAGCGGCCAGTGCGCCGACGTCCGGAAAACGTTCCAGAAAGCGCGCGTAGTAGGGAATGACCGTCGCCACTTGCGTCTGCTGCAGCATGATCTCCGACAGCCAGATGCGGTACGCGTCACGCGTGCGCTGCCAGGGCAGCGAGTGGCGCCCATGCTGCTTCTGCCAGCGAATGACGGTTTTGGAAAACTCACGGTCTGCACCCGTGGCGCTGCCCGGTTCGACGATGCGCTTCATCGCTGACAACGACCGCAGTAAAACGTCGAGCGCTGCCCCTGCACGATGCGCTTCACCACCGCGCCGCACTGCCGGCAGTTCTCGCCCTCGCGGTCATAAACGAAGTACGTCTGCTGAAAATAACCGGTCTGTCCGTCGGCGCCGATGAAATCGCGCAGACTGCTGCCCCCCTGCGCGATCGCCGCGGCCAGCACTCGCTGGATCTGCATGGCCAGCTTCTCATAACGCGCGAGCGAGATGCGCTTCGCGGCGGTGGCCGGGTGTATCCCTGCATGAAACAGGCTCTCGCACGCATAGATGTTGCCGACACCGACGACGATATCGCCCGCCAGCAGCACCTGCTTGATGGGCGCGCTGCGTGTGCGCGTGCCTCGGAACAGACGCTGCGCCAGATCCGGGCAGCTGAGTGGCTCCACGCCGAGTACGCGCAACAACAAGTGCGACTCGATATCGCCCTCCTCGCTCGCATGCCACAGCACGGCGCCAAAGCGGCGGGGATCAGTGAATCGCATGCGCGATCCGCCGAGCACGAGATCGACATGATCATGTTTGCCCGGCGGAGGATCACCGGTCAGCATGCGCAGATGTCCGGACATGCCGAGATGAATGATCAGAGACCCGTGCTCGAAATGCAGCAGCAGGTATTTGCCGCGCCTTCCGGTCGACAGGATGCGCTGCTGCCTCAGCCTCTGTGCAAGCCCGGCGGGAAATGGCCAGCGCAAGCCGTCGCGGCGCAGAATCACGTCAGTCACGACCTGTCCTTCGAGGTGAGGCGCGATGCCCCGGCGCGTGACTTCAACTTCTGGCAGTTCTGGCATGCTCGGATGGGAAAAAGGGGAGATCTTGGCGGCGGCACGCGGGCCTGCCGGCTTTCGTCGTAAAATCGTTTCTCGTTCGGCCGACGAAGCAAAACCGGATCGCCTGCACAGGATAATCTCTTGAAAAATCTCCCAGCCATTCTAACGCTCTCTGCATTGATTGCCCTCGCCGGCCCGCTTCGCGCGGCGGAGAGCCAGTCCGACAACGAGCCTGTCGATGTCCTGCCCGCCGTCGGTCTGTCGGAAGAGGTGATGTTCCGTTATCTCTCGGCCGAGATTGCCCTGCAGCGCGGCAATGCGTTCGCTGCCTATGCGACGATGCTGTCGATTGCGCGAAGCACGAACGATCCCCGGCTTGCAAGACGCGCCACCGAGATGGCCATCAGCGGATCGCTGCCGACCGAGGCATTGAAAGCGGCGCGTGTCTGGCACGAGGTCGCCCCGCACTCGGAAGAAGCTGCGCAGGTGCTGCTCAGCCTGCAACTGCAGAACAGCCGCATCGACGAAGCAAAGCAGTCGCTGGCGAAAATGCTCTCCAGCAGTACTCCAGCGACGCTGCCGCTGGCCATCGGCAATGTGCAGCGGCTGTTGTCACGCATACCCGACCGTGCCCGCGCAGCCGCGCTGCTGAAGGAGTTGCTGGACCCTTACCGTGATGTGCTGGATGCGCGGCTCGCACTGGCGCAGATGGCGATGGTGGGCGGCGACCGTGCAGCGGCAAAAAAAGAAGTTCGCGATGCGCTGACCAAATTCCCGTCGTCCGAGATCGCGGCGCTGATGCTGGCGCAGATCACCGAAGACAAGGCAGAAGCGTCGAAAACGCTGTCGGATTTTTTGAAAAAGAATCCCACGGCACGCGAGGTGCGGCTCGCGTATTCGCGCATGCTCTTCGAACAGGGCAAGATCGCCGACGCGAAGAAGGAATTCCAGGTACTGCTGCAGCAGGCACCGAACGACCAGACCGCGCTGTACGCGCTGGGCCTGCTGTCGGCGCAGGCGAATGAGCTGGCCGATGCCGAAAAATATCTGTCCGCCTACATCACCAACCTGAAGGGACAACCGGACCGCGAACGCGATGCGACGCAGGCGCTGATGGTGTTGGCGCAGATTGCCGAAGACCGCAATGACGATGCCGGCATCAACCAATGGCTGGAGATGGTCCCCACGCTGGGGCAAAGTGGCGCCGTGAATGCGATCATCAAGCGCGCGCAGCTTCAGTCAAAAGCCGGAAAGCTGGACGAAGCGCGCAAGCTGCTGAACCAGGCCGATGTGAACAATGACGACGAGCGCGTGAGGCTGATCATCGGCGAGGCGCAGCTGCTGCGCGATGCCGGCAAACTGGCCGAGGCCCTGCAACTGATCGAAGATGCGCTCGAACTCTACAAGGACAATGTCGATCTGCTGTACGAGCTGGCGATGCTGGCGGAAAAAAACCAGCAGTTCGACCTGATGGAAAGCTCGCTGCGCAAGGTCATTCAGCTGGCGCCGGACAGCCAGCACGCCTACAACGCGCTCGGTTATTCGCTGGCGGATCGCAACCTGCGTCTGCAGGAAGCGCATGACCTGATCAAAAAAGCACTGGCGCTGGCCCCGGAAGATCCTTACATCATGGACAGCATGGGCTGGGTCGAATTCCGGCTGGGACGACTGGAGCGTGCCGAAGAGCTACTGCGGCGAGCGTTCGCGATCAAGGCCGACCCCGAGATCGCCGCCCATCTGGGCGAGGTGCTCTGGGCACGGGGCCGCGAGGATGAAGCCAAGCGGCTCTGGCGCAAGGCAGGCGGCGAAGACTCGAAGAACGATACCCTGAAGAACACCCTGAAGCGCCTTCAGGTCAAGCTCTGAGCAGTCCATGAGCATGCTGATCCGGCTGACCATATTGCCGCTGGCGGCGCTGGTCAGCCTGCTCTCGCTGCCGGGCTGCAGCACGACGGAGCCCGCGCTTGGCAGCGCGACGCCCGAACGACAGCGCTATCACGAGCACATTGGGATCAGTGGACGCTTCTCGGTCAGCTACCAGCAGGAAGGCAAGCCGCACCATGCGCAGGGGCGTTTTCAGTGGCAGCAGCGAGGTGACGAAGTGGATATCAGCCTGCTCTCTCCGCTCGGGCAGACGCTGGCCAGAATTCGCGTGACACCGTTCATCGCCATGCTCGAACGTCCCGGACAACCGACCCGGTCAGCCCCCAAGGCCAGTGAACTCACCGAGCAGATGCTGGGCTGGGCGATGCCGGCGGACGGACTGCGCTACTGGCTGCAGGGATTTTCCTATGCTGAGGCAGGCGCCCGTCAAACGGCATTGCCTGCAGAAGGCGTGCGTGTCGATGCCGGCGGCTGGCAGGTGCAGTATGTCAGCTGGCAGCCGGGATCGGGCGGCAGCTATCCCCGACGCATCGATCTCTCGCGCCTGTCTCAGACCAGCGGCGAACTGGCGCTGCGCCTGGTGATCGATGGCTGGGAGCCGCACTGATGGCCGCTGCTGAACGTCTGCATGATTGCCCTGCACCGGCGAAGCTGAATCTTTTTCTGCATGTGGTCGGCCGTCGCGAGGATGGCTATCACTTGCTGCAATCCGTGTTCCAGCTGATCAGCCTGTGCGACACGCTGCATTTTGATCTGCGCGACGATGAGCGAATTGTCCGCGTGACCGAGGTCGAGGGTGTGCCGCCAGAGACCGACCTGATCATTCGCGCCGCACGGCGTTTGCAGCAGGTGGCCGCGGCCCGTGGCAGGACAGTGCGTGGCGTCGACATCCGCATCGACAAGCAGATACCGATGGGCGGCGGGCTGGGCGGCGGATCTTCGGATGCCGCGACGACGCTGCTGGCGCTGAATCATTTGTGGGAACTGCGCATGTCGCGCGCCGAGCTGATGTCGCTGGGCGTGACGCTGGGCGCGGATGTGCCGTTCTTTCTGCTCGGGGGGAATGCCTTCGTCGAAGGCATTGGCGAGCGGATGACGCCCATCAGGACGCCGGAGGGATGGTTCGTGGTGATCCACCCCGGAGTCGCCGTCCCGACGCCGGCGATCTTCGGTGCGGCCGAATTGACACGCGACACCAAAGCCGTCAGAATAGCGGACTTTTCCGCGAGCCCCCTGGGCTTTGGAAAAAACGATTTGCAAACAGTCGCTGCGCACGCCTTTCCCGCAGTCGCGGAAGCCCTCGAATGGCTGGCCCGGCAAGGTGAAGCGCGGATGACGGGCTCCGGGGCCTGCGTGTTCTGCCGGTTCGGCTCCGAACCCGAGGCCAGAGCGGTGCTCCAAGCTGTACCGTCGGGCTGGCGTGGTTGGCTGGTCAGGGCGCTGCCACGGCACCCGCTGACATTGCAGTCGTAAAACAGGAATTCGTCCTCGCGGAGATCTCCGCCGGACAAACGGTTGTGTAGGGGAATCGCCAAGTTGGTTAAGGCACTGGATTTTGATTCCAGCATTCCAAGGTTCGACTCCTTGTTCCCCTGCCATTTGATTCCGCGACCATCGGCCACAGCCGGTGCGCGATGATACAAAAAACGCAACGCCATTGACGAAGCCGCCATCGCGGGTACCCCCCGGCCTTGGCGGCTTTTAAAACTTTTAACGCACTGTAGTCAGGG
>JACCDP010186827.1_pt1 | contig 31420 bp, 32 predicted proteins | sample 7445841 | NCBI WGS metagenome assembly JACCDP01 (sample SAMN15323441, study PRJNA562643) | freshwater metagenome | isolation source: river surface water | place: USA:Blue River Watershed | collected 2017-08-17 | reverse complement strand
TTCACGCTTGGCACAATGATTACTACATTCGTAGAGTGAGAGTTGGTAAGAACGAAAGCATTTATGCTCACTTAGCATTACATCACCCTGAATTAGTAGAAGATGAATATTTCAGACCACATGATACCGCAGTAATTGGTATTCCACAAAAAGCACCGGCAGATGCTATCTTCCGTACTGAATCTCCAATTCAATTATTGGAAAGAGTTAAGAAGGTACATAACGAATGGATTAAGCCTGGTCATAGAAGCGGAAACAATACACATAATGTATCAGCAACCGTTTCAATTAGAGAGCATGAGTGGAAAGCAGTTGGTGAATGGATGTGGGAAAACAGAGATGCATATAATGGATTGTCTGTATTGCCATACGATGGTGGAACTTATATACAAGCACCTTTTGAAGATTGTACAAAAGAGAAGTACGAAGAACTTATGAAAACACTTTCAGAAGTTGATTTGAGTAAGGTTATTGAGTTAGAAGATACAACTGACTTGAGTGGTGAGTTGGCATGTGCAGGGGGAGCTTGTGAAGTTAAATAAACAAAGAGAGGAGCTGTATTACTTTGAAGGTAGTAAGATAGTGTTTACACCACAATATCACATAGAGCGTGGCTATTGTTGTGGTAGTGGATGTAGACACTGTCCTTACGAACCAAAGCATGAAGCTGGAAACATAAACATAGAAGAACAATATAAACATTTAAAAAATGAGCGTAACAATTAAAAAATTTGGAGCAGAATGGTGTGGACCTTGTAGAGCACTAAAACCAGTATTAGAACAATTAAAAACTGAATATGCTGGTAAAGCTGACTTTATTGAGTATGATGTGGATAATTCACCAGAAGAAGCGGTAAAATATTCAGTAACTTCAATTCCATTAGTAGTAGTTGAAAAAGATGGAGTGGTTCTTGAAAGATTTCAAGGATTATCATCTAAGATAGCATATTCGAATGCAATCAATGAAGCAATAAAGTAATATTTATCTGTATGATAAAACTTACAGATATATTAAAAGAAGGTGGAGATAAAAAATTTAGATTATCCAAATCCCAATATTCAGCTTTAGGAGATATACTTTCTAAAATGGGTGGTGATATTGATGATATTACTGAAAACTTAGAAGAAGCACCAAAACCTGACTTTACAACAATGTCACCTGATGAATTAGAAAAGAGTGGTTTTGTAATTGCAGTTGATAAAGGAGTATTGGATAATTTAGAAGGATTTTTAGAAGCGGGATTGGAAGCTAAAGGTTGGTATGAGGATATGAACAAAAAAATGTTGGATGCTTTAGGTGAATCCGATGGTTGTTTATTTTTAATCCTTATGGCAATATTTTCACCACAAAATAAATTAGCACAAAACTTTCTTTTAGCAGCTAGATGTTTTGAAGGTATTAAGGCAGATATATCTAATCCAGAAAAGGTTGAAAGATTTAATACGATGATTAGTCTTGAACCTAATGAGCTTTATAAAAAAATTAAAGCAGGTGAATTTAGAGATATGGAAACTATCGAGAGAATGGTTAAGAATGTAAGAAACCTTCCTTCTTATCTTTCAAACCTGGTTAGAACATTAAGATTATATAGTAATAAAGGATTTAGGTTTACAAAGAGCGATGTTGTTAATGAAATAGCAAAACACTTTACACCATCCGGAGCATTGACTGGACAAACAGTAATATCAGCAGAAAAAGTATTTTCTTTTACTCTGAATCTTTTAGACCCTAATTATGAATTTGAAGGTGGTTGGTTGCCAGTTACTATGGATACTTGGATGGCATCGTTTTTCTATCCTGAAATGAGTAAAGCGGATAAATCTAAATTTTTGAGTAAAACTGCAAATTATGTTTATATTGCAAAATTAACTCAACAATTAGCAGCTAAATTTGGAATGAAACCATTGGAAATGCAGGCTGTTATTTGGGTTGCTATGATTAAGAAAAAGCAAGGTGCTAATTATGATGTGACATTTGACAACGCAATTAAGAAAAATTTAGATAAATTAAAAGTAAAGATAGATGAAATGAAAGATATTAAATCATTTTATCAAAAAGTAATCAGCGTAGTAGGTGCGAAAGCATAAGATTAATTAAATAAAGGTTATATGATAGATGAAATTCTGGTATATGATGATATAATACCAAAACAAAAACAGGACCAATTAGAAGAACTTTTTACTTCAAATAAATTATGTTGGCTATTTTTTAAAGATATAGCTTTACCAATTTCTGAAATTAAAAGGTTGGGTATTAAACAACTAACACCTGGAATAGCGTGCTACATTAAGCAAGATTCTCCAAAATTTGTAAATGAAAATTTATTAAGAGAAGTAAAATTAATTCCAGAAGAATCTTGTAAAAAGATTGGAAAAGTTTGCAAAGACATTTATAATGCAAGAAGTTTTATGCATTTTCCAACACCATTGGATTTAAAAAAAGAATATGATAACATACATGTTGATATAAATTATGACCATTTGGTTTGTTTATATTATGTGAATGATTCCGATGGTGATACATATCTATTTGATAAAACTAAAAAAGAATTACCTTACTTAACAAAAGATAGCAAACTTAATATTTTACAAACCGTAAGTCCAAAAAAAGGTAGAGTAGTTTTATTTAATGGTAATAGATATCACTCAAGTTCTGCCCCAACAAAGGATGTTAGGTGTATCATAAACTTCAATGTTTCTATATAAATAAATTTGGTAAAGTTAAATAAGTTTCGTATATTTGTTATATGTGTGGAATAATAGGCGGTAATTGGTTTACTTCTAAAAAACAAACCAATACTCATTTACAAAAAATAATTCATAGAGGTAGGGATGTATCTGCTACCGAAAAAATAGATTCTGTTTTTGTAGGACACAATCGTCTTTCAATTCAGGACTTATCTGATTCTGCCAATCAACCAATGTGGAATAGTGATAAAACTATTTGTTTGATTTACAATGGAGAGTTGTGGGATAGTACATACACAAAAGAATTAAGAGAAAAAATTACAATTCCTTTTCGGACTAAATCTGATACTGAAATAATTCTTAATGGATATGAGCAATTCGGTGTAGAGGTATTCAAAGAATTAGATGGTATGTTTTCATTTGCAATTGTTGATACCAGAATAAATAAAGTATTAGTTGTCAGAGATTATGTTGGTGAACTTCCATTATGGTATGCAATTGATAATGATGGTAAGTTAGTATTTTGTTCTGAAAAGAAAGGATTACCACTTTCAGACCTTTACGAAAAGCAAGTAAAGGCAATTTATCCAGGCACATACCTTCAATATGATTATAAAACATTAGAGCACGAAACTATTACATATTATAAACTTCCAACTGAAATAATAAATGATGATAGAGATACCATTGTTAAAAATATTAGAACAATGTTGGAAGAAGCTGTAAAAGTAAAAATGGTTTCAGATGTTCCTATTTGTACTATTCTTAGTGGTGGTATTGATTCGGTAATTTCAACATATCTTTTATCTAAAATAAATCCAAACATAGAAGCATTTGTTGTATCAATGGGGGATGGTGATACTAAGAACGATGATATAAAATATGCAAGAATTGCGGCTAAAGAATTTGGTGTTAAGTTACATGAAATTATACTAACTGAAAAAGATGTTGAAGATGCAATTAAAGAAACTCTTTATGTTATCGAACAAAGTAGATGGCAAAATGTAGGTTCGGCAATTGCTCAAATAGCACTTTCTAAAAAAATAAATGAGTTAGGATTCAAAGTTGTGTTTAGTGGTGACCTATCAGATGAGATTTGGGGAAGTTACGGGCATATTCAAGCATTTCATTGGAGACCTGAAGATTATGATAAAGCTAGAAGAAAATTAGTAGAAGATGTACATAAGACTAATTTCTTAACAACAAACCAATCTATTATGTGGGGTGGTACTGTAGAAGTTCGTACACCATATAGTTGGAGACCATTTGTAGAATACACACTTAATATACCGCCTTTATATCAAAAAGAAGGTGGACATATGAAACCATTATTAAGAGCAGCATTTAAAGGTGAGATTTCAGACGAGTTATTATATAGACCTAAAGTTTACTTCGCTAAAGGATGTAGAACCGGTGATATGATGGAAGCCAGAAAAGATATTTTGAAATCTCAATTAAAATCCTTATATTTGTACAAAGACCAAATAAATCAAAATAAATTCTTTCAATATGCTTAATTTTGTACAAGCTGAGAAGGGTACAACTGAAATGATAGAAGCTGTTAATCAGGCTTCTGCTATTATTGATTTGTATCCTGAAATATTTCCACACTTATATCAACAATCATTTAAGTTGGAAAAATATGTTGAAAAAGGTGGTATGATACTGCAAGATGGTGTTGTTATTACTTTTGGAAAATATAAATCACATGGTAGAATGAGTAAAAACGCTACCACATATAAAAAGAGAGGAGATTTTATTCTTCACCAAATTGCAACAAATCATTCAAAATCAAACGCTAGTAAAGAAGTATTGGATGAATTTGTTGAGTATTGTAAATCACAACACGCCGAAAACTTATTCTTAACCGTTAGAGCTTTCAATTATAGAGCTGTACTTTTTTATGAAAGATATGGATTTGTAAAAGATAGTGATATAACATGGACTAGTAAAAAAGATGGAACTATTCATGGTATTGTGTTTAGATTAAGATTAGTTGCAAATAAAAATATTGAAAACGTATGTATTTAGATTATTTTGATAAATTCAAAGGAATGAAACCATATCTTCATATAGGAGCTGAAGAATGGGCACACATTAAAGCAACATTTGATGTTAATGATGTAAAAGAATCGTTGGCAGATGTTGCTATGACTTACGAACTTCCACTTGCGGAAATTACGGAAGATGAAGCTAGAAAAGAATATTTAGCTCTAAAAGGTATTAGATGGAATGAGTTGTTTACCGAAGGTGAATGGTTTCCAAGAAAGGCATCTGATTTTAGATACTCTTTGGATTTTGAAGGAAAACCACAATACATCAGAAGATTAAATACCGGTAATGATGCATCAAATTTCTTTCAACAATTAAATCGTTGGAGTGTGGATGGTACTGTATCACCTGGACCGGTAAGAACTTGGTCTACTAGAGAGTTTATGATTACTCTTATGGGTGGTTTATATACTCTTAAATTTGATGAAGTTGGTAGGAATGAATTTAGAGTATGTTTAAGTTTGAGAAAATACATTTGTTCTCAATTCAAACCAAATGCTGCAAAAGTATTGTATGATTACTATGGTGCAAAAAATGTATTAGATATTTCAGCAGGATGGGGTGACCGCCTTTGTGGTTTCTTTGCAAGTGAGAATGGCGAACACTATGTTGGTATTGACCCTAGAAAAGAAAATCACCCAATTTATAGACAACAGGCCGAGTTCTACACAAAACATAATTCATTCTTTGAAACTGAAAAAAGAGCTGATTTTATAGAATCACCAGCAGAAGATGCTGACCTTACTGAATATAAAGAGCACTTTGATATTGTATTCAGTTCACCGCCGTATTTCAATGTAGAAAGATATTCATACGATGATACTCAGAGTTGGGTTAGATATAAAAATATTGATGCGTGGAATAAACAATTTTTACATAAAACAATTGCAAACGTTTGGCCAACATTGAAGAAAGGTGGAATATTAGCAGTTAATATTGCAGATGTATATGCAAGTTCAAAAGGAGATGGTAAAGGATATAAAGAAATATGTAATCCAATGAATGATTTCATTCAAACATTAGGTGCAGAATATCAAGGTTGTTTAGGTATGGAAATGGCAAAGAGACCTGGTAGTGCAGGAGCTGGTGCGATTATAGAGGGGGATGAAGAAAGATATACGGAAGAAGCATTAGCAAAAGCAGCAGAAGCCGGTGATAAAACATTTTGTGAACCTATTTGGATTTGGAAGAAATTATGATAAAAGAATACTTTAAGAAATTTTATGGAATGGAGCCGTATATTCGTATTGAAAAAGACGAATGGCAAACTATTCTCCAAACTTATAGTAAAGAAGAAATCATAGATGAACTTTCGGAATGCCTTCATACATATCCACCACCAATACCAACAATTACCGAAGAAGAAACTTTGGATGCGTATCGTAAATTAAAAGGTACTTGGTGGCCTGATATTTTAGTTGAAGGTAAATGGTTTCCACGTAATGAAAGAGTATCTAAGTATCCATTAACATATGGTGGTTCGGAATATTATTTCAGAAGAACAAACGTTGGTAATAATGCATCAAATCCGTTTCATATAGAAAATCGTTGGAAGGTTGATTGGGTTAGAACACCATCTGGTTGGAAAACTTGGCAAACGGTGGAAGGTATTAAAACGATTGTGAGAGCATACTTTACATTAGATAAAATGTTATTAGATGTAAATTTGGAAACATTAAAAATGGCAACTACATTAAGAAAATATGTTGCATCACAATTTAAGCCCGTAATTGCAAAAGCATTCTATGATAAATTTCAAAGTAAGAATGTAATGGATTTTTCAGCAGGTTGGGGTGACCGTTTAGCTGGATTTTTTGCCGGTGAAACAACAAAGTTTTATTTAGGTATTGACCCAAATTCAAACAATCATTCTAACTATCAAAAACAAATTGAGTTCTATAAAAAACATACAACTTTTTTTGAAGAAGATAAAGATGCCAAAATGATACAAGCTGCAGCGGAAGATGTTGATTATTCAGAATATGAAAACTTCTTTGATACAATCTTTACTTCACCCCCCTATTTTAATACTGAAAGATACAGCTTTGATGATACTCAAAGTTGGATTAGATATAAAAAGTTTGATGATTGGAACAAGGGGTTCTTTCATACAACTTTAGAGAAAATTATACCAACCTTAAAAAAAGGTGGAATACTGGCAATCAATATTGCAGATGTATTTTCGGCACCGGATAAGGGGTATGTAGATATAGTTAATTCTATGAACGATTTCCTTCAATCTAAGGGGTTAATTTATAAAGGGTGTATTGGTATGGAAATGACAAAAAGACCCAATAGTGGGGGTGCTGGTATGGCTGTATCCGAATATTACTCTGATGAATTGAAGGAAAAAGCCGAAGAAACCAAAAACCACGCCTTTGGAGAACCTATTTGGATATGGGAAAAATAGATTTGGTAGATTCGGTAAAAAATCGTATATTTGTATTCACAATTTAAAATTAAAACATAAACAAAATGAACAAAGTAAAATTGACAAGATTTATCCAAAAGTATAGTTTGGGTGGATTAGTAGAATCAGTAGCTTGGAAAGCTGGCGATAACAAATTAGTTACTCGTTTTATTTCTGATGATAAGACTGTATTAGGTGAAATTGAATTAGATAATTTCACATTTAGCTCACCGGATTTGGGTGTTTATACAACATCAACACTTTCAAAACTTCTTTCAGTTACCGGTGAAGATATTGAGTTAGAAACACAGGATATTGAAGGTAAGGCTGTTAATCTCTTTGTTAAGAGTGATAACACAAAAGTTCAATTCCAATTGGCTGATTTGGCAGTAATTCCAAATGTACCTGATTTGAAAAAATTACCAGAGTTTGATATTGATATCAACTTTGATGGTGCTTTCATTGATAAATTTATTAAAGCTAAAAACGCATTGAGTGAAGTTGATACATTTACTATTCTTACCGAAAAGAAAGAATTGAAAGTTGTATTAGGTTACTCTAATATCAATTCAAATAGAGTTGTATTTGTAGTTGATAAAGCGTATAGCGGAGATATTAAACCAATTTCTTTCTCAGCAAAATATTTGAAAGAAATCTTAACTGCAAATAAAGAAGCAACTGCAGTTGTACTTAAAGTTTCAACGCAAGGTTTGGCGCACGTTGAATTCAAAATTGATGATTACACAGCTAAGTATTACTTGGTAGAACAACAATTAACTGCCTAATGAGTTTCAATTATTCAAAAAAGTATTTTTACGAAAAGAATGATTGGCTATACGAACCTGAAGTAAATTTATTATACGAAGAAGTTCTAAAAATGCCATTCGCTGACTTTGAAAAGTGGGTGGCATTTTTTAGAGAACTCGCAGTAAGAGTTTGGAATGAAACAGGTGCTCCACCGAGAATTGGTGTAGATGAAACTGAAATGATTGAGCAATTTTCGAAATTACAAACTTACAAAGTAAATGAGTTTGAAGAAAAAGATGATGACGGAAACGAAGTCATCTTTAATTTTAATAAGTTTGCAACACCAGTTAATCAATTCTTTCCTGCAATGTATAAGACGGGTATTGGTGGAAGTGCATATGATAAACCGAAACCATCCATCTATGATGTATTTGCAGATGACCAGTATTTGCCTGAGTTTGTAAAGCAAATGAGAAGATTGACCAGACAAGATGGTATGTATCGTTTCTCTAAGACATTGCATTTAGATAATCCTGAATTTCATAATTCGCATATCCAAAGTGGTAAAGAATGGATTGAAAAATGGGTAGCGGGTGATAAAAAAGAAGGTTATGGATTTTGCCTTTCTCAAGCAGATAGTAAAGTTCCATCACCGCCAATTACTGCACAAGAAGTTAGAGAATTGTATAAAGCAGGTATATTGAAGTATGAAAACGTATCTTCATTAAAAACTGCTGATTGGGGTGAGAATATAGATAATTTGGTTGATGTTCCAAAACAACCAATTCAAATTAAGATATATCCTTTAGGACAAAGAATATTTCCTGAAGCAACCGCAGCATTTCGTATCGGTATGGGTACACAGGCGGTTGTAAACTTTCCACCACTAACTGCAAAATATCTTTATCAAAGATTTACACAACATATTAAAGAGCAAGATGTAATTAACATCTATGACCCATCAGCTGGTTGGGGTGGTAGAATATTGGGAGCATTGAGTGTAGATGATAGAAACATTCACTACATAGGAAATGACCCTAATACCGAAAACTTTATTGATGAAATTGGTAAGACTCGCTATGAGTATCTCGCAGAGTTCTTTAATAATAAAGTACCTGGTGCATCTAATCCTTTTTGGGGACATGCAAATACATATGAAATCTTTACAACTGGTTCTGAAATAATTAAAGATGAATCGAGATTTCAAAAGTATAAAGGTAAATTAGATTTTGCATTTACATCACCACCATACTTTGATAGAGAAAGATATTCCGATGACGATACACAATCATTTAAGAAATTTGGTAACTATGAAAGTTGGAGAGATGGATTCCTTAGACCAACTTTGGAAACAATTTATGAGTATCTTCGTAATGACCGATATATTTGTTGGAATATTGCAGATATCAAAGTTGGACCAGATAAATTCTATCCATTGGAGCAAGATAGTATTGATATCCTAACCGGATTGGGTTGTGAATATCAGGGCAAACTTAGAATGACTATGAGCCCTATGACCGGAATGGATTTATCTAAGGCAAAGAATAGTATGCAGATAGAAGGACAGTTTTACAAATACGAACCAATTTTTATATTTTATAAACCATAGAATGTATCAGAATATATTTTTAGAGAGACAGAGGAATTTAATACATCTTTGGGATGATACTTTAGGATATCGTACATTTCCATATAAGAAATATGCATATGTTAAAGACCCAAACGGTGAATATACTTCAATGTACGGAGACCGTTTGACAAAGATTTACAAGTGGGATAAAGATGATGGAGAAGAATTATTCGAATCAGATGTACCGGAAACAACGAGAGTATTAGTTGACCTATACAACGATGATACTCCATCTAAAGGGCATATTATTTTAACATTTGACATTGAGGTTGAAATGAATTCTGGTCTTCCAAACATTGAGAAAGCGGAAAACGAAATAACTTCAATAGCTGCGCACGATGATGCAACAAAGGAGTATCATGTATTTGTTGTTGATAAGTTGGGTAAAGTTAAGAAAGGAAAATCTTTTGATAAAGATGGTAGACATGTGCATGTTCATATTTACGATAGTGAGCGGGAATTGGTAATGGGTTATTTGGATTATGTGGAAGCCGTAAATGCAACAATATGGACCGGATGGAATATTGATTTCTTTGACGTTCCTTATTTGTATAATCGTATTAAAAACATTTGTGGTGAAAATCACGCCAATCGTTTATCTAGTATAGGTAAAACATATTGGTCACCTTACCGTCAAAGATATAGTATTGCGGGTGTTAGTATTATGGACTATATAGGACTGTATAAAAGATATAATTTTGGTTTAGAAGCATCTTATACATTGAATCATATTGCAACCAAAGAATTGGGTAGAGGTAAAGTTGAATATGAAGGAAGTTTGGATGACCTATTTGAAAATGATTTAGAGAAGTTTATTGAGTATAACATTGTGGACGTTGAATTAGTTGTAGCAATGGATACAAAACTTCAGTTTATTGAACTGAGTAGAGCTATCTGTCATTCTGGATTTACTCCATATGAAGATTATATTTTCTCATCAAAGTATTTGGAAGGAGCTTGTTTGGCATACCTTAAAAAGAAAGGATTAGTAGCACCTAATAAACCGAGAGGGCATAAAGATAAACTTGCAGAACAAACCGAAGCTGGTGAAGATAAGTTTATTGGAGCATATGTGAAAGAACCTATTGTTGGTAAATATGATTGGATTTATGACTTGGACTTAACATCTCTATATCCATCAATCATTATGACTCTAAACATTAGTCCAGAAACTAAAGTTGGTAAGATTGGTAATTGGGATCCTGATTCTTGGGTTAGAGGTGAAGATAGACAATATACTATTGTTGGTAAGACAAAAGAATTTACATATAATAGAAAAGAATTAGAAGAAGTAATCAGAGATAATCAATTGGGTGTTGCTGCAAATGGAGTTCTTTATACACAAAAGAAACCAGGATTGATTGCGGATATCTTAGATACTTGGTTCAAACAAAGGGTAGAATTCAGAAAGTTAGAAAAGAAGTATGGCGAAGCAGGTGATACTGAAAAGTATGAATTCTATGGTAAAAGGCAGTTAGTACAAAAGATTCTTTTGAATTCGATGTATGGTGTGTTAGGACTTGTAGCATTTAGATTCTATGATATTGATAATGCAGAAGCCGTTACTATTACTGGTCAAACCGTAATTAAGAAAACTGCTGAAATGGCAAATCTTAAATATCAAAAAGAATTAACTACTAAGGAAGATTATAATGTGTATATTGATACCGATTCAATTTATATGATGGCAGAACCTTTGGTAAAACATAGATATCCGGAATATAAAACTTTTGACCAAACAAGAATGGCGCAAGAAGTTAATATCGTGGCAGAAGAAACACAAGCATTTCTTAATAAATTTTATGATATGCTTTCCGAAAGATTCTTTTGTATTCCTAAAGAGAAACACCGATTTGAAATTAAGAAGGAGTATATCAGTAAAGCGGGATTTTGGGTAGCAAAGAAAAGATATGCACAATGGATGATTTTAAAGAATGGTATTCCGTGTGATAAGTTGGATGTAAAAGGATTGGATGTAGTTCGTTCTTCATTTCCAAAAGCATTTCAGGAGTATATGGCTAAACTTTTAAAAGATATCTTAATGGGTAAAACCAATGAAGAAGTAAATCAATCACTTTTAGAATTTAAAAAAGGTTTAGCAACACTTCCTATTAATAAAATAGCAAAGGGTGGTGCAATTAAAGAATTGAGTAAGTACGATAAAGGCCGTTGGAAAAAGAATGGTGGCGAAGCAATTGCTAGTTTTGAAAAAGGAACACCTGCACACGTGAAAGCTGGAATTGCATATAATCGTTTATTAAAGTTCTTTGATTGTCCGTATAAGCATGAACCAATCAGAGATGGTGAAAAAGTTAAGTGGGTTTATCTTAAAAACAACCCATTGGGAATTGATACACTTGCATTTAAAGATTACAATGACCCAAAAGAGATTACTGATTTTATCGAAACGTATATTGATAGAGATGAAATCTACAAAGCAGAATTAGAAAATAAATTAGGTGACTTCTACGGTGCTCTCAAATGGGAGATGGCATCTGTAGAATCCCAAACCGCAAAAAAGTTTTTTGAATTCTAAACTTTTTTTCGTATATTTGTATAAACAATAAATAAATTAATATGGCAAGAGCTAAAAAAACAACTAAAAAACAAAAAGAAGAAGAAATAGAGCAAACGGTAGAAGTATCTTCTCCTGGTATTACAGCAATAGAACAAAAAGTTATTGAAGATTGTGAATGGTGTTTTCAATTTGATGAAGATGAACCACAAATATTTGCATGGACAGATCCTGAATTGGAAAATAATGAAAATCCAAAAGTAATTTTTGAAATCTCTAATAGAGAAAATTCTTATATCAATTTTACAAACGCTACAAGTAATAAGACTTTTAAACTTTTTGCTAGAGAAATTTCCGAGAAAGGAAAACAAATGAGAGATTCACAAAGAGAGGCATTTAAAAATTTAGAAAATGGAAGTGAAGATAAAGAAGCTTAATCCTAACGCAATAATTCCAACATACGCCAAACCTGGTGATGGTGGAATGGATTTAGTAGCAACATCAATTATATCAGATACACCTGAACAAATTACATATGGTATGGGTATTGCATTAGAAATACCTGAAGGATTTGTGGGATTGATATTTCCTCGTTCATCAGTTAGAAAGACTGGTTTACAATTGAGTAATTCAGTTGGAGTATGTGATAGCGGATATAGAGGTGAATTACAAGCTACGTTTAATAAAGTATTTGGTAGTGAAAGAATGTACGATGAAATGAAAGTTAAAGAAATCCAACCAAACGAATATTACAAAGTAGGTGATAGGATTGCACAAATTATGATTATACCTTATCCACCAATTGAATTTGTAGAAGCAGAAGAATTATCTAATACTGAAAGAGGCGAAGGTGGATTTGGCTCAACCGGAAAATAAAATTAATAATATGTTTGAATTTAAAGAAGAAGAAAAAATTGAACATTCACTTTGGGTAGAAAAATATAGACCTGTAAAGTTGGATGATTATGTAGGCAACGAACACTTAAAAAATAAAGTTGCCGGATATATTGAAAATGAGGATGTACCACATCTTCTTTTCTTTGGTAAAGCCGGTACTGGTAAAACAACACTTGCGAAGTTGATTGTAAAATCAATTGATTGTGATTATATGATTCTTAACGCATCTGATGAGAATAATGTTGAGACTGTAAGAACAAAGGTAAAGAACTTTGCATCATCAATGGGGTTCAAAAAATACAAAATCATTATATTAGATGAGTTTGATTATATGACTCCAAACGCACAGGCAATTCTTAGAAACTTAATGGAAACTTTTAGTAAACATTGCCGTTTCATTTTGACTTGTAACTACGTTGAGAAAATTATCGAACCAATTCAAAGCCGTTGTCAAACTTTCCAAATTGTACCACCAACTAAAAAAGATGTGGCAATTCAAATGAGTAAGATTTTAAAAGCGGAAAGTGTTGAGTTTGACCCTAAAGATTTAGTTCCAATAATTGATTCTTCTTATCCAGATATTCGTAAAATAATCAATACTTGTCAATTAAATTCTATTAAAGGTAAATTGAAAGTAGATGTTCAAAACCTTTTAGAGAATGATTACAAAATGAAAGTAATTGAAATTCTTAAATCAAAAGATGATAAGAGAAACAAATATATGAATATCAGACAGGCAATATTAGATTCTAAAGCAACTGATTTTTCTGACCTATTTACAATTCTTTATGATAAAGTAGATGAATATGCCGGAGAAAATACTGCAAATGTTATTCTTATCTTAGGAGATGGAGTAGCTAAATCCGCGGTAGCTATTGATAAAGAGATTATAGCAGCGGCAACATTAATTCAAATTTTAAATTTATTATAATATGGCAAACATTATTGGAGCAGGGGAAACCCCTAGTCAACCACAACCAAAGGTAGATATATCAGCATCGGTTCCTGTATTTTGTGAATGTGGCGGTAAAACATTTTTACCAGCTATGAAGATGAGAAAATTATCTAAGTTAGCATATGGTGGTGACCAGGATATGATGATACCTTTTGAAGTGTATCTATGTGGTGATTGTGGAGCAGAGCAAGAACTTATGAAGCCTGTACAACTTAGAGCATTGGAGCAAAAAGATAAATTAGAAGCATCTCAAACCCGTTCATTAGATTTAGATATTACAAATGGCTAAAGGATTATTTGACCACATAAACGCAATTACAAAGGAGCAAGACCCAAAGTATTGGGATAAACTAGAAGATGCCGATAAAAAGACTTGGAGTAATTGGTTAATCATTCGTTATATGTCTATGAATCCCGATTGGGTTGAGATGGTAGCAGAGATACAACCTTATATTCAAGAGGCACCACCGCACGCAGTTTATAAAGCACTTATAGGAGTAATACCAAAAAGTAGAACATACCTTCGTTATATGAAGGGTAAATCGGTAAAAGATTATGAACAATGGATTATTGATTTAGTTGCCAAATGGTATGAAGTATCAACTATGCACGCATCGGAGTATTTAGATATTCTATATGAAAGTGTAGAAGGCAGAGAAGAAATTAAACGTATTGCAGAAGCTTTTGGGACAGACCCGAAGCTAATTACTAAGTTAAAACTTAAAGTTTAATTTGGTAAATTCCACAAATTTTCGTATCTTTACATTATGGCAAAAGTATCATTTTCGCAGTACTCAATGTGGAGTAGCTGCCCGAATCAGTATAAGTTAAATTACATAGATAAACTCGGAGAATCTTCGGGTAACATTCATACTATCTTTGGTAGTTCTATGCATGAAACTATTCAACATTATCTATCAGTTATGTATGGTGTATCCAAAAAACAGGCGGATGAGATTGATGTAGATAAGTTATTGTTAGAAAGAATGAGAGAAAATTATAAGAAAGAGAAAGATGCTCTTTCCGAAGGAACTCCTTGTGAACAAATTGAATTAGAAGAATTTTATGGCGATGGTAGAAGAATATTAGCTTGGTTTAAAAAATATCTAAGTAAGTTTTATTCTAAATCCGGATATGAATTGGTTGGTATTGAAATTCCACTCAATACAAAAATTAAAGAAGGTGTTCATTTCATTGGATTTATTGATATTGTGTTAAGAGATTTGGCAGAGAATTCAATTATTATTGTTGACCTTAAAACATCAACACAAGGTTGGAATCAATATCAAAAAGCGGATGAAATGAAAAACTCTCAAATTCTACTTTACAAAAAATATTATTCAGAGTTATTTAATATTCCACTTACAAAGATTAAAGTTGAGTATCAGATAATGAGAAGGAAATTGCCAGAAGATACTGCATTTCCTGTACCTTATATTTCAAAACACGTACCTTCAAATGGAACGCCATCGGTTAATAAAGCATATGATGGTTTTATGAATTTTGTTAATACCGTATTTGATGATGAAGGAAATTATAGAGATATTTCTTACCCAAAAGTACCAGGTCAAAACAAAAAGAATTGCAAATGGTGTGAGTTTTTAGGAAAGCATTGTGATGGTAAACCTTAATTTTCGTTTTTTTATTTTGTATATACTTATATATACAAATATATTAAATTAAAATTACAATGAGTCAAGAAAACACAAAGCTAACAACTGTGAAAATCTTGAAAGATGTTTATTCATCATTTAAAAAAGTATCTTTTGATTCTGATGTTACCCTTCAAAAATTGGTAAATAGAACGGTTGAAAGATATGTTTCAGACGAAGAGTTTAGAAAAGAAATGAACGAATACTTAAAACTTCAAATTTCAGGTTCACAATTTTAAAATTAGTTATGGCAAAGAAAAAAATATTGTTACTTTCAGATGATTTAAGAATGGCGAGTGGTATCGCTACAATGTCCAAAGAATTTGTATTAGGTACAATCCACAAATACGATTGGTTTCAGGTAGGTGCAGCAATCAATCACCCTGAACAAGGAAAGGTTTTGGATGTTAGTGAAGATATACAAAAAAATTATGGAATAAGTGATGCTTATTTAAAAATACTACCTTGGAATGGTTATGGTAATGCTGATTTAATTAGACAACTAATTAATGCGGAAAAACCAGATGCTATTTTACATTTTACTGACCCTCGTTATTGGACTTGGCTATATGAGATAGAACATGAAATAAGACAAAATGTTCCTATTTTATTCTATGCAATTTGGGATGATTTGCCAGACCCAATGTATAATCGTAACTACTATGAGAGTTGTGATTGGATTGGTTGTATCTCTCGCCAAACGTATGGTATTATTAGTAGAATAGGACAAAGAAATGATAAACCAACTTGGAAAACAAAAGCACCTTGGCAAGTAAGTTATGTACCACATGGTATTAATACTGATATTTACAAGCCCGTTGATGTACCTGCGGAATATCGTAATGAAATTTTAGGCGGAAAAGATTATGAATTTGTACTTTATTGGTCAAATCGTAATATCAGAAGAAAACAACCATCGGATGTAATTGTAGCATTTAAAAAATTTTGTGAAAAAATTGGAAAAGAAAAGGCAGACAAATGTGTATTGGTAATGCATACTCAACCTGTTGATGAAAATGGTACTGACCTGCCAGCAGTAATCGAAGCTATGGCACCAGGTGTAAACATTATATTCTCCGAAAAGAGGAGACTTCAAAATGAATTAAACTATAATTACAATATTGCCGATTGTACAATCAATATCGCTAACAACGAAGGATTTGGATTGGCAACTGCAGAATCGGTAATGGCTGGTACACCAATTATTGTAAACGTAACTGGTGGATTGCAAGACCAATGTGGATTTAAAGTTGACGGTAAATTATTAACCGCAGAAGATTATATTAAGATTGGTTCTTTACATGAATGGAGAAAATGGGAAGGTAAAGCAGAACCTGGTCCGTGGGCAACACCGGTTTGGAGCAGAGCATTAGCATTAGCGGGTTCAGTACCAACTCCATATATTTGGGATGATAGAGTAGATGTTGAAGATGTTGCAGATGCAATCCTTAAAGTGTATAATACACCAAAAGAAGAAAGAAAAGCAAATGCTCTAATTGGTAGAGAGCATTTTATTAATGAAGCTGGACTATCACATACAAATATGTGCCAAACATTGATAGATGGTATAGAATCAACAATTGAAAACTGGCAACCTCGCCAAAGATTTGAAGTATTTAAAATTAAGTAATTAGTTATGAGTAAACCAACATTAGTATTTCAGGGACCTATTTTTACTAGAAGTGGATATGGTGACCATTGTAGAGATTTGATGAAATCACTTCGTAAAATTGACAAATATGATATAAAGATTATCCCACTTCGTTGGGGCAACACTCCACAAAACCAAGTTAGTGACCAGGATGAATTTGGCCATTGGATGTTAGAAAGAGTAATTGGTGGAATGGATGGAAAGCCTGATGTATTTATACAGGTTTCAGTAGCAAATGAATTTGAACCAAAAGGACATTATAATATTGGTATAACTGCTGGTGTTGAAACTACAATCTGTCCAAAAGATTTTATTGATGGCTCTAACAAAATGGATTTGATTATTGTACCATCTAATTTTACTAAACGTAATTTAGGTGGAACTGTGTATCAAGAAAAGAATACACAAACCGGTGAAATTTTTGGAGAAATAAGAATAGAAAAACCAATTGAAGTTCTTTTTGAAGGAGTTGATACTGAAATATTTTCCAAAGGAACAAATCAATCTATATTAGATAATGTAAAAGAAGATTTTTGTTTTTTAGTGGTTGGGCACTGGTTAAAAGGAGATTTAGGACAAGATAGAAAAGATATTGGAATGGCAATTAAAACATTTGCTACCGTTTTTCAATACCTAAAAGATAAAAAACCAGCTCTATTACTAAAAACTTCGCATGCAGGATTTAGTGTTATGGATAGAGAGCAAACTAGACAAAAAATAGATGAGGTATTAAAATCATTTGGAGATAAATGTCCACCGGTATATTTGATACATGGTGATTTAGAAGAAAAAGATATGGCATCTCTTTATCATCACCCAAAAGTGAAAGCAATGGTTTCATTTGCTAAAGGCGAAGGATATGGTAGACCTATGGCTGAGTTTACTCTGACTGGCAAACCAATTATTGCCAGTGGTTGGAGTGGACATACCGATTTTTTACCTGCAGAAAATTCCGTTTTACTTGAAGGAAGTTTGACAGCAGTTCACGATTCTGCAGCAGACCAATTTTGTATGAAAGAGGCTCAATGGTTTACTGTGAATTACTCAAATGCAGCTAATAAAATATATGATGTGTATAAAAACTATGATTCTTATTTAGAAAAATCAAAAGGATTAAAAGAGAACACATTAAAAAGTTTTACATTGGATAAAATGCATGAGAGATTTGAAGATATATTAGATACTTATGTAAAGAAGGCTCCACAAGTAGTTCCATTTAATGCACCTAAACCAAACACACAAAAAATGAGCCTACCAAAACTTAATAAAATAGGTTAATGGCATTTGCAAATCTATATAATAAACTTGTTCAGCAGGAAAGTAATGTTGGTAAAAACTTATTACTACCTAGAAATGTTTATAAAATAGTTTCATATCAATATGTTGATGGTACATTAGGAAGTTTTAATGGTCCTAAAAGTGCATATATTTTTTTAATTGGGATTACACCAGATAAAGTATTACATTGTCTTAAAATAAGTGAAGTTCAACCGATAAAATTTTTTAATTGGTTAAAACTTAATATTAAAAAGGGTGTAAAGAATGAAGATATAAAAAAATTTTTAGAAGAAAGTAATATGAGTGAGATGATTGTACCTGATAATAGATTGGGAACTAAAATCTTTCAAAAAGCTAAAAGCAACGTTATCTATAATCAACAACCTGGTACATATAGAACTTATCTTCTTAAAAACGTAAAAGTTATCAAAAAAATAAAGTTTGACACTGAAGAAGTTTTGAAAATTCTCAAAATACCGAATACACCCGCAGAAACTCTAAAATCAGAGGAAAAGTAAATCTATTATTTCTTCCATTTATTAATATTTATTTGTGTAATTACACACAAGTAGATAAAAAACCATGGCAATTAATAAAAGAATACCAAAGGGTAGTCCCTTAACGGCGGCAGAAATGGATGCCAACCTCACGATACTTGAAAATGTTTCAAGTTCCGTAAATACATTATATACAACAACCGATAGTTTAAATTCAACATTAACATCAGTATCATCATCTGTTGCGAATTTGTCTTCACTTAGTGGACAATTGAGTGGACAGTTTACTGGTAGTGTTTTAATTTCGGGAAGTTTAAGATTTGATAATATTAATAATGATTTAGTATCAAATGAAGTTTTAGTATATAATAGTTCAACTAAAACAATAGGCAAAAGTACATCAATAACCGGTGGCTCAACTAGCTCGGGTACATCTGGTGTTTCTGGTACATCTGGTAAAGATGGAACTAATGGCACCGGCGGAAGTTCTGGTACAAGTGGCACATCCGGAACTTCTGGTACATCTGGCGCAGACGGTACATTCTTTGGAAGTTCTGGTTCTTCTGGAACGAGTGGCACATCTGGTACTTCTGGTACTTCTGGAACGAGTGGCACAAGTGGCAGCTCTGGAACATCTGGAACATCTGGTACTTCTGGTACTTCTGGTGCAGATGGTACATATTTTGGTTCATCTGGTTCATCTGGAACAAGTGGCACATCTGGTACTTCTGGAACGAGTGGCACTAGCGGCAGTTCTGGAACATCTGGAACAAGCGGCACATCTGGTACTTCTGGTAAAGATGGAACATATTTGGGTTCTTCTGGTACTTCTGGTACTTCCGGAACATCCGGTAAAGATGGAGCCGGTTCATCTGGTTCATCTGGAAGTAGTGGCACATCTGGAACATCTGGAACCTCTGGAACAAGCGGCACAAGTGGCAGTTCTGGAACATCCGGAGCAACCGTTTCCGATTTCCCATATACAGGTTCTGCAATCATTTCTGGTTCTTTAAGAGTAATAGGACCATTAACTTCATCTTTAAAAGAAGGATATTTTAGAGTAGGTGGTGCAGGTGATACAACTGTTTTAATTGCTACCGCTTCTTTTGCTAGCGGAATTAGTGGAATATTTTCACAAACGGGTTCAAAATACGCAACAACAAATAATTTAGAAGTAACTGGTTCTTTTGCAGTAAATGGGGCAATATCAGCAAATTCAATTAATATTTCAGGACCACTTACCGCATCAATTCAACAAGGATATGCGTGGGTAGGTGGACCTAATGGTATAAGTAAAATAGTTGCAACATCATCATTTGGGTCATCTTTAACTGTTTCTCAGTTAAGTGGTGGTTCTTATAGTCCAGTTTCTACTATTAGATTTAGTGGATTAAATGTGGCAGATAATGGTGGTGGACAAGTAACTGTAACTGCCGGTGGTGGGGGTAGTTTAACGATGACAAGTGCATCGTTGAACGTATCTGGTGTAACTACTATCAGTTTAGATAATACATTAAAATTAACTGATGCTGGTGGTGGTACCGTTTCATTGACTGTAACCGGTGGTGTAGGTGGTGCAGGTGGTACTAATGGTACTTCTGGTACATCTGGTAAAGATGGTGGAAGTGGCTCTTCTGGTACATCTGGTAAAGACGGAAGTGGCTCTTCTGGTACATCTGGTAAAGACGGTACATCTGGTTCATCTGGTACATCCGGACTAAATGGTGTTGGTGCACCTGGTACAAATGGTACATCTGGTACTTCTGGTGTATCCGGTATTGGAGGCACATCAGGTACTTCTGGTGTATCTGGAACATCTGGAACATCAATAGCATTAACTATAAATGATAACGTAGGGCCTACATCAATAAGCGGTGTAACTCAAATTACGTTTATAAGTGCATCTATATCAAATACTCCAGGAAGTGGACATATTACAATCGTATGTGCAGGTGGAGGCGGCGGTGGTACTGCTGGTTCTTCTGGTGTTGATGGTTCTTCTGGTACATCTGGTAAAGATGGTACTGCATTTGGTACTTCAGGTACTTCTGGTAAAGATGGTAGCAGTGCAGTAAATGGTACAAACGGTAGTAATGGTACATCTGGTACTTCTGGTATTTCTGGTTTCTATGGAAGTGATGGTTCTGCTGGTACATCCGGTGTATCTGGTACATCCGGCTCATCCGGACAAAACGGAACAAATGGCGTAGATGGTACATCTGGTTCATCTGGTACATCGGGAACTTCTGGTGTAACATCAGTAGCCGGTTCATCCGGTACAAACGGAACATCTGGAACGGATGGTGCTCCTGGTGCAGCAGGTACATCGGGTAAAGATGGTACATCTGGTGTAAATGGTAAAGATGGTACTGCATTTGGTTCATCCGGAACTTCTGGCACATCTGGCGTGAATGGTACATCTGGTACATCTGGAGCGAACGGTACCAATGGTACATCTGGAGTAACTACAGCAGTTCCTTTTAGTGGTAGTGTTGCAGACTATAGTTTAGTTGCTTATAGAAGTAGTTTACCAACAGCTAGTTTAGTTGCTAGTAGTGATTTTACGTGGAATAGTATTACTCAACAGGCAATATTAACTGGTTCATTATTTATTAAAGGTGGAGTAAGTGCATCATCATTTAATATTTATACTTCTGGTACTCCGGAACTTCAATCCGCAACAAATATCAATTTAAGTGCAGCGAGTGGCTCGGTGATTGTAACTAGTTCTCCATTTAGATTGGCAACATATACTGACGCACAAACTGGTAGTTTAGTTGCAACAAATGGTGAAATGATTTATAACTCAACAACCCATAAATTTATGGGATACGCGAATGGAACTTGGGTACAATTACATTAATAAAGTATGAGAGAATACAACGTTATTTTAAAAAAAGATATTGATTACGATTCTTTTTGGAATGATATAGAAAGTGACACCGATGGCGGTAAACTTTACATTCCAAATCGTGCAGTACAATATACAAACGAAAGACCTACATCACTTCGTCAATGCTGGTATTTACTTACCGATGAAGAAGCAGAAACTTTAAAACAGGATGATAGAGTTTTTGATGTTGAAATACCGCCTGAGCATAGAGATGATATAAAAATTGTCAGAAAAGAAATACAAACTGGAAATTTTAGTAAAACAACATCTGACAGTGGTGATTATATAAATTGGGGATTGGTACGTTCTAATAATTTGACAAACATATATGGGACCAGTACAACAATTACTGCTAGTTATGTTTATAGTTTAGCCGGAAATGGTGTCGATGTTGTTATTCAGGATAGTGGATTGGAAGTTGACCATCCAGAATTTACAGATGATTTTGGAGTAAGTAGAGTGCAGCAAATAGATTGGTATGTACAAAGTGGTGTTAGTGGAACTCAATCTGTAAATCATTATAGAGACTATGATGGACATGGTACGCATGTAGCGGGTATAGTTGCGGGTAAAACATATGGTTGGGCCAAAAAAGCAAAAATATATTCGGTAAAAGTAGAAGGTTTAGAAGGTTCTGGTGATAGCGGTGGTATATCGGTTACAAACTGTTTTGATGTAATAAAGGGATGGCATAATAATAAACCAACGGGTTCAGGTGGATATAAAAGACCAACTGTTGTTAATATGAGTTGGGGATACGCAACCTTTTACGATACGGTAAATAGTGTAACTTATAGAGGTGCAACATACTCCGATGCAAATACAACCGGAAACGCTTCATATAGAAAAACTAATTATGGAGTTCCAAACAGGTCTGGAGCATATGCGGGATATAACTATGCTTGTAATACCAGAATATCTTCAGTTGATACTGATATTCAAGAAATGATTGATGCTGGTATTATTGTATGTATAGCTGCCGGTAATGGTAGTGCTAAAATAGATGTTAGTGCCGGTTCTGATTATAATAATTCAATATCATCGGATGGTGGTACTAAATACTATCATAGAGGTTCATCTCCATATGATGATGAAGCTATAATAGTTGGTTCTTTAGATAGTACGGTAACAAGTTCTTTATTAGATAGAAAAGCAAGTTATAGTGAATGTGGACCTGGTGTAACAATATATGCACCGGGAACTGATGTTATGAGTGCCACATCCAATACAAACGCATTTAGTGGACAAACTTATTATTTAAATTCATCATATAAACAGGTTAATATAAGTGGTACATCTATGGCTTCACCACAAGTAGCAGGTATATGTGCATTGATATTGGAATCCAATCCAAAACTAACACCTGCACAAGTTAAATCCACACTTTTACAAACTGCGGGAACTGCAGTACACACTTCTAGTAATGCGGATGATTGGACAAACGATTATAATTTAAAAGGCGGTGCACAAAAAGTGGCATACAATAGATTTAATTCAGTAGAAACAACAAAAATTAGTGGATTAACACTTACAGGATTAAATTTCAGATTAATATAATTTTTATCGTTTTTTAATTTTACTTTATATTTATATATACAAATATATTTTATCAATCATTTGGTAAAATCAATTAAATTTCTTATATTTGTATCTATGATAAATGTTACATATGCAATTACAGTTTGTAATGAGTTAGTTGAAATTACAAATTTAGTAGATTTCTTAAAAGATAGAATCGGTGAAGAAGATGAAATACTTATACAATGTGATTCCGATTCAGCAACAGATGTTGTTAAAAGTTATTTAGAAATTATTTCTCAACTACATCCAACCAAAATAAGAGTAATACACTTTCCTCTTAATAAAGATTTCGCATCTTATAAAAATAATCTTAAAAATCATGCAAATGGAATTTTTATATTCCAAATTGATGCTGATGAAATACCATCTGAATATCTTGTACAAAATATACATGATTTTTTGGAATATAATAAAGATGTAGACCTTTTCTTTGTACCTCGTATTAATACCGTAAATGGATTAACACCAGAACATATTAAAAAATGGGGTTGGAAAATAAATGAAAAAGGTTGGGTAAACTTTCCTGATTATCAAACACGTCTTTATAGAAGAACTTCCGAAATAGAATGGCAAGGTAAAGTGCATGAAAGAATTGTAGGATATAATACACTTTCAGTCTTACCACAAGAAGAAATTTATTGTCTATATCATCATAAGCAAATTGAAAGACAAGAAAAACAAAACGCTTTATACGATACGATATGAGAATAGCTTTCTTAACTGAAATGGGATTTGTTGGAAAAATTCCGGCAAACCATCCAAATATGAGAACTGAATTTGCTTGGATGCATGCGTTAGATGCTGACCATTATAATATTCATTTATTTGCTTCTGATAAACATTTGATTAATTATGACCACGTGTTTATCATATTTCCTAAAGGTAAAACTTTTTTGTGTGCGGAAGGCTCTAAAATAATTGATGGAATTAATCCAGTTTCGGAATTACTTCGTCAACCTATTGTAGAAAAGTTAAAAGAAAGAGGAAATAAAAAAGTTCATTATATCCAGGAAGGACCACATTGGTTATGGACAGATTATGAAATAGCAGACCAAATTTATTTCTATAATTTTTTACAAAGTTGTGATTCAATTTTTACACACAATTCAACTGATGTAAATTATTATAAAGGTCTTTTTCCAGATAAAGAGGTTAGACCTATTTTTACTTTAATGATTGAAGAACTTATAAAAGATATAGTACCTACAAAAGAAAATAAATCAATAATAGGTGGCAACTTTGCAAGATGGTATGGTGGATTTGAGAGTTATATTATAGCTGATAATTTTGATTGTGAGATATGGGCACAAACATCTCATGTAACAAGAATTGGTGAAGACGGTGTAGATGGTATAAAGCATTTTCCAAGATTAATATGGATTGATTGGATGAAAAATTTATCAACTTTTAAGTATGCTGTTCATATGATGCCAACAGTTGCAGCAGGAACATTCGCATTGAATTGTGCATACTTTGGAATACCTTGTATTGGTAACAATAAAGTAGATACACAACAACTATGTCACCCGGCTCTTTCGGTTGATGTAGAAGATATTGATTCGGCAAGAAGATTAGCAAAGGCATTAAAAGATCCTGTATTTTATAAAAGATGTAGTGATTTGGCTAAAGAACAATATCACACACTATATTCACAAGAAGTTTGGACAAATAGAATGAAAAATTACTTAGCATGATAAGTGTTATATTAAATGGTTACAAAAGAGCAGAGAATCTTAATGAGCAATTAGAAGCGTTAAGAAACCAATCAGTTCAGCCAGATGAAATACTTTTTTGGTATAATAATCCTGGTGATAATGACCTTATTAATTACGATATAGGAACTGAAATAGCGGGTGCATATTGTAACTATAACTTTGGTGTATGGGCACGATTTGCTTTCGCATTTATGGCTAGAAATCCTTATGTGTGTATTTTTGATGATGATACAATTCCAGGCCGTAGATGGTTGGAGAATTGTATGGAAACAATGAAAACACATGAAGGTCTATTGGGAACGGTTGGATTAATTTATCCACAACCATTACCACCTGAAAAATCGTCATATTATGAGCCATATGCCAGAGTTGGATGGCCAGAAGGTGGTAATAATCCAGAAACATTAGAAGTTGATTTAGTTGGACATAGTTGGTTCTTTAAGAAAGAATGGTTATCTCATATGTGGAGAGAAATACCAGACCCAAAGTATAACACTTGTGGTGAAGATATGCACTTCTCATATATGTTGCAAAAGTATGCTGGAATTAAAACATTTGTCCCGCCACACCCAATCAATGATAAAGAATTGTGGGGAAGTATTAAAGGTTCACAATATGGTGGAGACCAAAATTCTTTATGGGAAAGTAATCAGAAAAGTATTAACGGTGTTCCATTTAGAGCGTTAATGAATGAATATTTTCATAATCAAAGAATAAAAGGTTGGAAATTAGTCTATGAAAAATAATATGGATACTGTTATCATAGTTCAAGGTAAAACTATATGTGAAAATATAGAAAGATTGAAAGAAGATTGGAAAGGATTTCCAATAATATTTTCAACATGGGAAGGTAATGCTATCTATTGTTATGATGATTCTGATATAGTATTATATACTCCTTTACCTGAAAATAAAGGCGTTGGTAATTTAAATTTACAAAGAATATCATCTTTGGTTGGATTTCAAAAAGCAAAAGAGTTGGGATACGAAAGAGTTGTTAAATGGAGATATGATTTATTTCCAACTAATGCAAAAAAATTAATAAATCTATTTGATAGAAATTGTTTAAATTTTTTATCATTCCACGATCACAATGCTGGATACTTGGTTGATTATTTTTCGGAAGGAAATGTTGATGATATGATAGAATTATTTACATTTGATAATTTAAATGTTCCACATGCAGAAGTTGCATTTACGAATAGAATGTTTGAATTAGGATTTGATAATAAAATGCATTTTATAATAAACGATTTAAATAACGATGAGGCTGACATTTATTGGCAAAAATACAATCATTTTTTAAGTACATATAAAGAAGTTAAAGCATTTGGTACAAAAGTTTTTAAAAGATAAATTATGAAAAAAGTAAATCTTATTATTCCAATGGCAGGAGAAGGAAAACGTTTTTCTGACGTAGGATATACAATTCCTAAACCATTTATACCTGTACATGGTAAACCAATGGTACAATCAGTTGTTGAAAATTTAAACATTGATGGTAAACACATATTCATTGTACAAAAACAACATTCGGTTGGTAATAGTTTAAAATTGTTTTTAGAAGGTATAAGACCGGAGTGTGTTATCATTGAGGTAGATAGTTTAACCGAAGGACCAGCTTGTACCGCTTTATTGGCAGAACAATATATCGATGATAATCCATTGATTATTGTTAACTGTGACCAAATGATTCACGATTTCAATTTAAAACATTTGTTGGAATTTTGTGAAAAAAATGAAGCAGATGGTATACTTGGTGCATTTCTTTCATCATCAAAGAAGAACTCTTATATGAAGATAGACCCACAAGGAGAAGTAACTGAAGTTAAAGAAAAGATTGTTATAAGTAATATAGCAACTAATGGATTGCATTTTTGGAAAAATGGAAAAGATTTCGTATCTTCGGCTAAAAAAATGATAGAAGCTGGTGAACGATACAATAATGAATTTTATATTGCACCAACCTATAATTATTTGGTCAAAGATGGTAAAAAAATATTACCTTTCTTTTATAATTTACACTGGCCAATAGGGATACCAGATGATTTAAATAAATACAAACAACTATATGGAAATTCTTAAATTTGAAGATATGAAAGGCGGATGGTTTATTGGAAATTTTGAACCAACTGCATATAAAACTAACCAGTTTGAAGTTTGTTACAAACATCATACTGCGGGAGAAAAATGGGATGCACATTATCATAAAAAAGGAACTGAAATAAATTACTTGGTAAAAGGAAAAATGATAATCCAAGAAAAAGAATTAAATGAAGGTGATATTTTTATTTTAAATCCTTATGAAATTGCAGACCCAATATTCATTGAAGATTGTACGGTGTTAATAATAAAAACACCATCTATACCTGGAGATAAATTTGTTATATAATGGTAAATATATTTAGAAACAAAGTAGATAAAGAAAAATACTTTATCGTTACTTATGAACTGGCATCGGAAACAACATTAAGAGATGCTGCATGGAATTTGGCCATTGGTCAAAGTGTTGGTAATCCAAACGTTAGAAACCAATGGGAAAGTGATGAGCTGTTTGAAAATAATAGCTGTATCGTATTAGAGGATGAAGATTATCTTAAATCAATGAATAAAGGACTTGTTAAAATCGCATTTCCTGTTATTAATATTGATTTTAAAACAGATGGTATATCACATTTATTAGTTAATATTATGGGTGGGCAAATGGATATTGATAACATTACGAAATGTGCTGTAAAAGATATTTGGTTTCCAAAACACATTGAAGAACTATTTTTAGGACCTAAGTTTGGTATCAAAGGTATAAGAGATTACACTAAAACATTTGATAAACCATTGTTTGGTGCAATCGTAAAGCCAAAAATAGGAATTACACCACAAGTACTATTAGAAATGGTAAAAGAATTGGTAGAAGGTGGAGTTAATTTTATTAAAGAAGATGAAATTATGAGTAACCCTGCTTTTTGTACAATTGAAGAAAGAGTTCCATTGATAATGGACTATCTTAAAGATAAAAACGTTGTATATTGCGTATCAATTCATTCAGATTATCCACATATTTTAGATAGAGTTAAACGAGTTTATGAATTAGGTGGTAATGGGGTTCATATTAATTTTTGGTGTGGACTTGGTGTGTATAAAGCAGTTAGAGAATTAGACCTTCCAATATTTGTTCACTTCCAAAAGAGTGGTGATAAAATTCTTACAAATAGAAATCATGCATACTACATTGATTGGACTGTGATTTGTAAATTAGCAGGTATGATGGGTGTTGATTTTATTCACGCTGGAATGATAGGTGGATATTATAAATGGCCTGAAGATGAAGTTGTTGATTCTATGAAGGTATTGCATGAATATGGTGTAATGCCAGCATTAAGTTGTGGATTCCATCCTGGTCTTACACAATGGGTAACTGATAAAGTTGGTATTGATTATATGGCAAACGTTGGTGGAGCATTGCATGGGCATCCGGATGGTACATTGGCTGGTGCGAAAGCTATGAAACAGAGTATTGATAAAGAGTATGGCAGAGAATATACCAAAGCAATCCAAAAATGGGGAAATAAACAATAAATTATGAAGATATTAGGATTTTCACACGGAACACATGATTCCAGCTATTGTATTTATGAAGATGGTAAATTGATAGTGCACGAAGAATTGGAAAGATTAAATAGAATTAAAGAAACCGATGGTGATATATTGGAGCACCTTTTTAATAAAGGAGTTACATTTAATGATTTTGATTATATTACAACATATCCGCATGGTGAATTAAAATTTTATTCACAAACATTTTTAAAAGAATATGAAAATATAAAAGATAAATTTGTTGAAGTTGGGCATCATACATCTCATGCTGCAAATGCGTATTTTTGTAGTGGATATAATAAATCTTTAATTTTCACTATTGACGGTGGTGGTTGGGATAGATTGAATACGGGGTTAAGAGCTAGTTCTTTTACCGTTTGGTATGGTGAAAATGGAAAAATAACTCCATTGAAACTTTCAGATGAATTTAATTTGGGTTGGATTTGGTCACACATTACAACTGCTGTATTTAAAATGAGCGGTGGTGGACCACCATATGGTAGTCAGGCCGGAACTGTTATGGGTATGGCTGCGTATGGTAATGCGGATAATTACAAACATATTACGAAAGAATTTTTATTATCACATGATTATTCATCTTTAGATAATTTAACAGAAGAACAACAATTTGATTTTGCAGCTAGATTACAACAACTTACAGAAGAAGTTGTGTTTGATTTAATGAAGCCTTATATGGATGAATATCAAATTGATTCAATTTGTTTATCTGGTGGTGTTGCGCTGAATTGTGTTATGACCGGAAAAATGAAAGAATGGTTTCCAACTATAAAAAATATATACATTCCAGCAGTTCCATACGATGCTGGATTGGCAATAGGGTGTGTACAATATTTGTATCATCAATTAATGGATAACCCTATTGATACTAATGATTTACAAAACTCTCCTTATTTGGGTATTGACTATTCATTGGAAACTATACAGGAAACAATTGAAAAATATTCTGACAAAGTTCAAAGTAAACATATTACAAATATAGAAGTTTGTAATCTATTGCAAGAGCAAAATATAATTTCCGTATTCAATGGAAAATCTGAATCTGGTAGGAGAGCATTGGGAAATCGTAGTATATTAGCTGACCCTAGAAATATCAGTATTAGAGATGTTGTTAATCATAAAACAAAACATAGACAATGGTTTAGACCATTTGCACCTTCTATATTAGAGGAAAAAACGAGTGAATGGTTTGTGAGTGATGTATTTAGTCCGTATATGAGTTTTGCATTACAATTTAAAGAAGAAAAAAAGAGTTTAGTACCTGCGGTTGTACACAAAGACGGAACAGGAAGACTACAAACGGTTTCTAAGAAATTAAATCCAAATTATCATGAGTTAATTTCCGAATGGGAAACGCAAACTGGAATTCCTATTTTATTGAATACATCTTTTAACGATAAAGAACCTATTGTAGAAACTCCGGAAGATGCTATAAAATGTTTTTTAAAAACAAAAATAGATTATCTATATTTTGTAGAACACAATTTAATAATAACAAAAAATGAAATTTAATAACTTAGCATTCGCTGGAATCAATGATAAAAAATATAAAAATTGGGATGGTTATTCTTTAGCTTACACCTATGATTTTATTAAAAGCATTGAGAACTATATAGATTTGGAAAGTATTAACACAGTTTTTGATATAGGGAGTAGAGATGGTTGTCAAGCTTTAGAATTATCCGATTGGTTTCCGGAATCAAATATATTTTTATTTGAACCAGTTCCATCGAGTTTTGATTTTTGTGTAAAAAATACTATTGAAAGAAATAACATTATTTCTAATAATCTTGCTTTATCAAATTTTGATGGAGATACAACGTTTTATCAAGTAATAAATGGTAACGTTGGGGCTAGTTCACTTTTAAAAGTAACTACCGATTATTCTCATTTTAAGCAAGAAGGAATCGATGTTAGAGTAAATAAAGCAAAAACATTCATTGAAGAAAACAATATACCCAATGTAGACTTATTATGGGTAGATGTTCAAGGTGCTGAAATAGATTGTTTTTCTGGTTTTGAAGAACATCTCCAAAATGTAAAGGCAATTCATACCGAAGTTGGATTAAAATCTTATTATGAAAACGGAACTGATTTTGATAATCTGATTAGATTTATGGACGCCAATAATTTTGAAAAAATAAAAGTTTTAAACAATGATGCTGGTCTTGAAGTAGACGTTATTTTTATAAATAAAAAATTCTTAAATGAATAAGAAAGACCCGATATTAATATGTTTTGGTACTAGACCAGAATGGTTGAAGGTAAAACCATTGATTGATATTATGGATAAGAGCGAATATAAACTCTTATTCACAGGTCAACATGAAGATTTACTTAAAGATATTAATGTAAATTTTAGAGTTAATATAGAGGAAAGTTTTCGTCATACTAGATTAGATTCTATTATGATAGCTTGTATGGAATATTTTCCAAACTACAAGTTTAGCGGTGTGTTGGTGCAGGGTGACACTGCATCTGCGTTTGCCTGTGCGCTAGCAGCGTTTCATAGAGGAATAAAGGTTTACTACTTAGAAGCGGGACTCCGCAGTTACGATTTAGAAAATCCTTATCCAGAGGAAGGTTACAGACAAATGATAGCGCGATTAGCAGACATCAACTTTGCACCAACACAGCTTTCCGCTGA
>JACCDP010179340.1_pt1 | contig 31443 bp, 27 predicted proteins | sample 7445841 | NCBI WGS metagenome assembly JACCDP01 (sample SAMN15323441, study PRJNA562643) | freshwater metagenome | isolation source: river surface water | place: USA:Blue River Watershed | collected 2017-08-17 | reverse complement strand
CCATTGCTTTGCCTGATCCCATGACTCTTCTCTCTATCGTGCTCGCGACGTTCGCGGGCGGGCTGCTGTCGGTCCTCGTCGCGGCGAGCCTCACCGTGGGCGTGCTGGCGCGCCTCGTGAAAAGCCTGGTCAGCCTGTCGGCCGGCATCCTGCTGGGCACGTCGCTGCTCAATGTGCTGCCCGAGGCGTTCGAGACCCACACGGCCCAGCCGCAAACGCTGTTCGCGGTGCTGCTGGCGGGTCTCTTGTTCTTCTGGCTGCTGGAGAAGGTGGAGCTGTACCGCCACGTGCACCATCACGAGGGCGACGGCCACCATCACCACCATCATTTCGACGCCGAGCAGGCGGGGCGCGGTGGCCTCACGGTGCTGGTGGGTGACAGCATCCACAACTTCTGCGACGGCGCCATCATCGCGGCCGCCTTTCTGGCAGACGCCAAGCTGGGCTGGGCCACCGCGCTGGCCATCGTCGCGCACGAGATTCCGCAGGAGGTGGGCGACTACATCGTGCTGCTGAACGCGGGCCTCTCTCGTGCCAAGGCGTTGCTGTTCAACGCCATCTCGGGCATGGCTTCGGTCGTCGGCGGCGTGCTGGGCTATTTCCTGATCGGCAGTTTCGACGGCGTGCTGCCCTACCTGCTCGTGCTGGCGTCCAGCAGCTTCATCTACATCTCGGTGGCCGACCTGCTGCCGCAGCTGCAGCAGCGCCTGGCCTGGCGCGACACGCTGGCCCAGGTGGCCTGGCTGGCCATCGGCCTGGGCGTGGCGTTCGCGGTGTCGCAGATGCTGCACGGCAGCCATTGAAGCTGGCCCGCGTCGCGCGTCCATCGAGCGGCGGGCTTTCTGACCGCAGCGCGGCCTGCTCCCTTAGGGTTAACAGGCCCTATGAGACCGTGCCACGTGCCGGCAGGCCTGCCGGGTTGGGCTCCACACCAGGCTCGGGGGCCAACCGGTGCAGGTGGCTGGCCAGCATGCCGGCCACGATGCGGGCGACCGCCTTCGGGGGCAGCTTGGCGTCGAACAGCATCTCGACCGCCGCATAAATCAGCTCCACGGCAATGCGGCTGAGCACCTGCAGCTCGGCCCGCTTCACATGCGGCAAGGACTGCGCCAGCAGGCGCGCCTGGGCAGCGGTCACGGCCGCGTGCGAGGCCAGGCGAACCTCCTGCAGGGCCGGCACGGCGCGCATGGCCCGCATGATCCAGACCCCGGCCTCCACCTTGCGCGTGGCCTTGTAGGTGTCCAGCAGCAGGCCGGCAATGGCGGGTTCGAGCGTGGCCACGCCGCCGGCAAACACCTGGGGCGAGATCCAGCGCTCGATGCACTCGTTTTGCCGCTGCATCAGCCGCTTGCCCAGCTCGCTCAGCAGCGCGTATTTGTTGGGGAAATAGCGGTAGAGGGCCGGTGGCGTCACGCCCGCCCGCTCGGCCACGAGGTTGGTGGACCAGCGCTCGATGCCGAATTCCGCCAGCGTCTTGGCTGCGGAGTCCAGCAACAGCTCGTAGGTCTCGGACGCGCGCTTCTGCGCGGGCTGAACCTTGGTCTCCAGCGAGGGGCGGCTGCGGGTGGATGAACGATTAGGCATGGTCGCTATCAGGGATTGTCCCTGATGTTTTTGGCTTCTTAAAAAATAGTTATGACTAGAAAATGAAGGCGTCAAAACTCTTTGGCAATGAGGCTCGACGTGCAGACATCGCCGTTGCATTCATCGACAGGGCACCTTCTGCCGCCGACCGTGGGCGGCCTGCTGGTGCCCATGGTGTCGGGCTCCGTCGCCTTGCTGATGCTGGGCGTTCAGCCGATCGTTCTGGGCGAGATGCTGGGGGCGGGGCGTGTCAGCCTGGAGGGCGTGGGCGTGGTGGCGATGGCCGAGATCGTCACCTTGGGGCTGGGGGTGTTGCTGGGTGACCTGCTGGCCTGGTTGCACCGCCTGCGCTGGCTGACGCTGGGTGCGGTCATCGCCATCGTGGCCTTGAATCTGCTGACGCCCTCCATGCAGGGCGACGCGGCGCTGGCGTTGGTGCGCGCCGCGGCGGGCTTGGCCGAAGGGCTGCTGCTGTGGGTGACCACGGCGTTCATCGTGCGCAGCGAGCGCCCGGCCCGCATGGCCGGGGTGTTCTTCGTGCTGCAGACGGGGGCGCAGGCCTTGGTCGGCTTGGCGTTGGCCCGCTGGCTGATCCCTTCGTATGGCTGGCCGGCGGCGTTCTGGGCGCTGGCCGTGGCTGCGGTGCTGCCGCTGTTGTTGCTGGACGGCCTGCCTGCAGCACTGTCATCGCAGGTGGCGGCGGGCGCCGACCCGCGCGCCGAACCCGGGCGTTGGCGCTGGACGCCCGGCGCGGTGCTGTCCCTGCTGGCGGTGTTCCTGTTGATGGCCACGCTGGGGGCGCTGTGGGCCTATGCCGAGCCGCTGGGACAACGCGCCGGGCTGGATGCGCTGGCGGCACAAACCGTCATCGCGGCCGCGCTGGTGGCGCAGATTGCTGGCGGCACGGCGGGCACGGCACTGGTGGGGCGCTTGCCGTCGTCTCCGGTGCTGGCACTGGCTGCGCTGTTGCTGGGGGGCGCTGCGCTGGCGGTCTACGCCACTGCGGCTCAGCCGGCATGGTTTTCACCGCTGTGCATGGCGTTTGCCTTTGTCTGGCTGTTCATGGTGCCGTTTCACACGGCGCTGGCCTTCGCGGTCGATCGCAGTGGTCGCGTGGCGTCGCTGATGCCGGCCGCCCAGCTGCTTGGCTCGGCGGCTGGGCCCTTGGTGGCGTCGCTGGTGGTGGAGGGCGACGATGCCAGTCGCGCAGCGCTGGTGAGCGTTGGCTGCGGTGCGGCCGTGTTGGTGGTGCTGTTGTCGATGCGCGCGCTTCGGGCGCTGGCGGGACGCGCCGCCTAGCGCAGCGCTTACGTCGTTTTTTTGCGTGAAAAGCTAGTCATGAATACCGTTGTTGTTTTGGTACTTCCTCCTGCCCTTCCTTGAAAGGACTGTTCGTGAGACGCAAATGCATGCTGTTGCTATCGGCGCTGACCCTGGCGGTAGGCGCGATGAATGCCCGCGCCGAGGGGCAGGACGAGGCCAAGGGGCTGTGGCTCACGGCGGACGGAGATGCGGTGCTTCGCTTCGAGCCCTGTGTCGACAAGCCCAGCGCGTTGTGCGGCCGCGTCGCCTGGGACAAGGACGCCGGCAAGCCCAACGACACCTGTGGCGTGCAGATCGCCCAACTGGATCGCTACGGCGACGGCGCCTGGCGAGACGGCTGGATCTTCGACCCGCGAGACCGCAAGAAGTACCGCGGCGTGGTGCGCGTGAAGAACGGCGAGCTGCACGTCCGCGCCTTTGTCGGCGCCGAGATCCTCGGGCAGACCGAGCAGTTCAAGCGCGTCGCCCAGTTGCCTGCCACCCCTGTCTGCAAGTCCTGATCTGCCAAGGAAGCACCATGAAGATTGCCCGCCCAGACCTGAAGGCCGCCTGGCTTGTTGCCGGCGCCGTGTTGACCCTGTTGCCGCGCGCCGCGCAGGCGGCCGGTGACGATGTGGCCAGCTATGCGCTGGAAACCGAGATCAAGCTCGTCAGCGATCAGCGCACGCGCGGCGTGTCGGACTCCATGCGTGGGCCTGGCGTGCAGATGAGCGTGCAGCTGGCGCACGAGAGCGGCGTGATTGCGCTGGCCCAGCTGGCCAGCGTCAGCAAGAAGTACTACACGAACAGCGACGGCTACAACCTGCTGCTGGCCACGGGCTATCGCTTCGGTGACCCGGAAGCCTGGCATTTCGGCGTGGGTGTGGCGGCCGAGTTTTTCCCTGGCGCGAAGTTCGACGCGCCGTATGCCTTCGACATGGCCACGGGCACGCCCACCGACTTCCGCACCATCAACTACAACACGCGCTACCTGGTGCTCGAGGCCGGCTGGGGTGCCCTCGAGGGCCGCGTGCTCAGCGTGCTGTCGGACGCCTACCGCGGTGCGAACACGGGCGGCGTGTGCGCGCAGATGTTGGCTTTCATGGCCGACCCGACACAGGCGCTGCAGTGTTATGCCCGCGGCGAACATGGCGTGCGCGGCAGCCTGCTGCTGGACCTGGGCTACAAGGTCACCGTCGCACCACGCACACAGCTGACCTTCCATGCCGGCTACCAGCGCGTCAAGCACTTCAGCGAGGCCAACTTCGCCGACTACGCCGTCGGCATCACGCACAAGGCCTGGGGCGTGCAGTGGACCGCTGAGTGGATGAAGGCCAACACGCGGGTGCGCGAGCTCTACCAGGCGCTGGATGGCGACCACGTGAAGGCGGCTGACAAGCAGACGGTGGTGCTGTCTGCGGCCTACAAGTTCTGAGCGGGCAGCCGATGGCGTTGTTGCCGGACACCCGGCTGGTGCTGGCCGTGGACCTGGGCACGTCGGGGTGCAAGTGTGCGCTGGTGTCGCTGGACGGCGCGGTGCATGGCTGGGCGTTTCGCCCGGTGAGCCTGCAGGTCGACGGCGCGCGGGCGGAGCAGGAGGCGCAGGACTGGTGGCAGGCTTTTCTGGCGGCCGCGGCGGAGCTGCTGCAGGACGCGTCACTGCGGTCGCGCGTGGTGGCGGTGTGCTGCTCCACGCAGACCGAGGTCACGCTGTGCCTGGACCGGGACGGGCAGCCGCTGGCGCCGGCCATCAGCTGGCTGGATGCACGCGGTGCAGCCGCCATGCGGCGCCGCACGCGCGGCCGGTGGCTGAATGTGGAGGGTTATGAGCCCTGGCGGTTGTGGCGCTGGTTGCGGCTGACGGGCGGCGCGCCCTCGCAGACCGGCCGCGACAGCGCCGGCCACATCGCCCATGTGCGTGACGAGCGGCCCGAGCTCTACGAGCGCACGCACAAATTCGTCAACGCGCTGGACTTTCTGAACCTGCGCTTGTCCGGCCGCCTCTGCGCCACGCACGATTCCATCCTCACCGCCTGGGTCACGGACAACCGGGACCCTCGAGCGCCGCGTTATGACGACGCGCTGCTGCGCTGGCTGGACGTCGACCGCGACAAGCTGCCGGAGCTGGTGCGCTCCACCGACATCCTGGGCCCGTTGCTGCCCGAAGTGGCCCAGGCTCTGGGCCTGGCTGGCAGCGTGCAGGTGGTGGCCGGCGCGGTCGACAACTCGGCGGTGGCCGTGGGCGCGGCGGTGCGCGATTACGAGACCCATCTCTACCTCGGCACCTCGTCCTGGCTGGGCGCGCATGTGCCGGCGATGAAGACGGATGTGCTGCACAAGATCGCGGCCGTGCCCTGTGCGGTCAGCGGGCGCTACCTGGGCATGGCGCTGCAGTCGACGGCCGGCGCCAACCTGTCGTTCCTGCGCGACCGCATCCTGTTCCACCCTGACGAGTTGTCGCGCGACGAGGAGCATCCGGCGGTGTATGAAGTGCTCAACCAGATCGCGGCGCGTGTGCCGCCGGGTGCACGCGGGTTGATCTACACGCCCTGGCTGGCCGGCGAGCGCACGCCGGTGGATGACCCGCATCTGCGGGCCGGGCTGTTCAATCTGTCGCTCCAGCATTCGCGGGAAGACATCTTTCGCGCCTTCCTCGAGGGCGTGGCTTTCAACACGCGCTGGATGATGGAGCCCTTCGCCCGCTTTCTGGGGCGCGACCCCGGCGTGGTCACCGCCGTGGGCGGCGGCGCGCAAAGCGAGGTGTGGTGCCAGATCCTGGCCGATGTGACGGGCCAGGCCATCCGCCAGCCGCCCAACCCCATCCAGGCCAATGCACTCGGGGCGACCTTCATCGCCGGTGTGGGCCTGGGCGCCTTTGCGTCGCTGGCCGACACGGCGGCCCTGCAGCAGACGCGGCGTGTCTACGAGCCCTCGACGGCGCTGCGCCAGCTCTACGCGGACAAGTTCGAGAGCTTCAAGGAATTGCGCCGCCGTCTGGCGCCGCTCTACCACCGGCTGAACGCGGCGCCAGCGGCGGCCGCCGCAACGGCCTGAGAACGGACTCGCCATGCCTTTTGAATCTGCCTGCGAACATGTGGTGGCGCTGTGCCTCGAGCTCTCACGGCGGGGCTACTTCGCCGGCACGGGCGGCAACCTGATGTTGCGCATCGATGCCGAGCATGTGGCCGTCACGCCGTCGGCCACCGACTATGCCGAGATGCGGCCGGCCGATGTCGCCGTGCTGCGCCTGCGTGACCTTGCCCGCGTGGCGGGAGAGCGGCCCGCCTCTGTCGAGACGTCGCTGCACGCCCGCGTGCTGCGCGCCCGGCCCGAGGTGGGTTGCAGCATCCACACCCACCAGCCGGTGGCCAGTGCCTGCGCGCTGCTGGGCCGGCCGCTGACGGTGGCACCGCGCTGGCGCGCGAGCCTGGGCGACTGCGTGCCCCTGGTGGGTTATGCGCCTTCCGGCAGTGCGTGGCTGGCCGCGCGACTGGGTGCCGCGCTGCGGCCTCACCTGAACGCCTACCTGATGCGCAATCACGGCATCTTGTGCTGCGGGCCGGACAGCGCCGCGGCGCTGCAGGCTGTTGATGACCTTGAAGCCCTGGCCCGAGACCACCTTGCCGCGCGGATTGCCGAGCAGGTGCGGGCGGGCCGGCAGCCCCAGTTGCAGCGCGTGATGGACGCGTTGCTCGCGTCGGCTCTGCCCGACACCCTCGATCAAGTCTTCGCGGCGCCGCCGCCCCAAGCCCATGTCTGACCTCTCCATGACGACCGCTCTCGAAACCGCCTCCGCTCAGAACGCGGCAGCGTCACCCTCGGCCATCTCGGCCTGGCCGGACGTGGACACGCTGTATCCGCGCTTTGCCGAACTGGTGAGCCAGCCGATGCGCCCCATCCGCCCCACGGCCATGGCCGACGTGATGGGCTATTTCGAGCAGCGTTGCCAGGCCAGCCGGCGCCTGGCCGAGCAGGCCAAGGCCGTGATTCCCGGCGGCGTGCAGCACAACCTGTCGTTCAACTATCCGTTCGCGCTGGCCTTCTCCACGGCCAATGGCGCCCATCTGCGGGATGTGGATGGCAATCGGTACATCGACTTCCTGCAGGCGGGCGGCCCCACCTTGCTGGGCAGCAACTACGCGCCCGTGCGGCAGAAGGTGCACGAGCTGATCGATGAATGCGGGCCCGTCACCGGCTTGCTGCACGAGTACGAGGTCAAGCTTGCCGAGCTGGTGTGCCGGCACATGCCTGCCGTGGAGATGCTGCGGCTGCTGGGCTCCGGCACCGAGGCGGTCATGGGGGCGGTGCGGCTGGCACGCACCTACACCGGCCACAAGTGGATCATCAAGGTGGGCGGCGCCTATCACGGCTGGAGCGACCAGCTGGTCTATGGCATGCGGCTGCCCAAGACCGGCCGCATGGAGGCCACGGGCATTCCGGGTGGTGCCACGGCCTATACCCAGGAATGCCTGCCCAACGACCTCGACGAATTGCGCCGCAAGCTGCGGTGGAACCGGCTGCGTGGTGGCACAGCCGCCGTGCTGGTGGAGCCACTGGGGCCGGAAAGCGGCACGCGGCCGGTGCATCGCGACTACAACGCGCAGGTGCGTCGCCTGTGCGACGAGTTCGGCGCGCTGCTCGTGTTTGACGAGGTGGTCACGGGCTTTCGCGTGGGGCTGGGTGGCGCGCAGGCCTTCTTCGGCGTGCGACCCGACATCACGGTGCTGGGCAAGTGCCTGACGGGTGGCTACCCGATGGCGGGCGCCATTGGTGGGCGGCGCGAGGTGATGATGTCGCTGGTCGGCGGGCTGGGCACCACGTCCAGGCGCGCCTTCGTGGGCGGCACGCTGTCGGCCAATCCGCTATCGTGTGTGGCGGGCTATCACGCCATCGTCGAAATGGAGCGCACGCAGGCGGCGCAGAAGGCCGGCCGTGCAGGCGACCGCCTGCGCGCGGGGCTGGACGAAATCATCCAGCGCCGCCGTCTGCCCTACGTCACCTACAACATGGGCTCCATCGTGCACCTGCAGACCTCGGGCGTGCTGCTGATGGACACCAGCAGCCTGTGGAAGCTGTTCCGCGCCAAGGACGAGGCCAAGCGCCGCAAGCACATGATGGAAGAAATGGGCGCGGCCTACACGGCGCACGGCCTGATCACGCTGGCCGGCAGCCGCATCTACACCAGCCTGGCCGACACCGATGACGTGATCGACGATGCACTCAACCGTTTTGACGATGTCTTCGCGCTGGTCTGAGCGAGCCGACGGCGAGGCGCTGGCAGCGTCGCTGCGCGACCAGTGGTGCGCGCTGCGTGAACGCCTGCAGCACAAGCAGTTGCTGGGAGGCGCGCAGCCCACACTGACGCTGCGCATCCCCGGCAGCACGGCGATGTGGCATGGCAGCACGCAGGCGGACGAGCCGGTGCTGTTGGACGGCGCCACCCAGCCGTCGGGCCCGGGCTTGCCGCCTGCGGCTGCGGTGTTGGCGCGCCGCGCCGATGTGTGCGCCGTTCTGCATGGCGGCGGCGTTTTCGGCCAGCTGCTGGCGTCGCTTCAGCCGGCGGAACACGCCATGCCGCTGCTGTTCGACGAGCAGGTGCGCCATCTGGGCCGCATGCCCGTCAGCCGTGGAGAAGACTGGGCCGCCGGCCTGGGGCAGGGCGGCAACGTTCTTCTGCTGCAGGGTCAAGCGTTGGTGCTGGGCATGACCGCGCAGCGGCTGGCCTTGAACGCCGAGCTGTTCGAGAAGTGCGCCAAGGCTTATGTGCTGGCGTGGGCCACGGGCGGGCGCATCCGGCCGTTGCCCTGGATCGTTCGTTACGTGGCCAACGGCCGCCTGATGAAAGACGAGGCGCGCGCCCGCGCGCGGGTGGCCGCCGGCTTGCTGCCCGAGGAGAGTCGGGGTTACTGACGCGGCGCTTGACCGGGTGCTCTCGACAACACGGCGGGGTGGCGCCCCGCCTGCGGCGGCTGCGCGTCAGCGGGCATCACTTGACGATCAGCACCGGCAGCGCGATGTGCGTCAGCACCTTCTGCGTCTCGCTGCCCAGCAGCAGCGCGGCGAAGCCCTTGCGGCCGTGCGAGGCCATCACGATGAGGTCGGCGCTCTCGGCCTTGGCATGGTCGATGATGGCTTCCCAGGCGTGCAGCGCCTCGACGGTGTGGGCCCGGCAGGACAGGCCCTGCGCGGCGGCCTGGGCGCAGACGGCCTCGACACGCTGCGTGGCGATGCGCAGCTGGGCGTCGATGAACTCCTGCGGCGGCACGGGCTGGATCTCAGACACCGCGCTGTAGGGGAAGGGCTCCATGACGCTCAGCGTCAGCAGCTGGGCGCCGTGGATCTTGGCCAGCTGGATGGCGGTGTCGACCGCATGGGCGGTGATGTCCGAACCATCGGTGGGGACGAGGATGCGCTTGAACATTCGGTCCTCCTGTCGTCGTTGCAGAGGCCTTCAGTGTGGACCATCGTCCGCGCGGTTAGTTGTCGGAGATCAAGCCTTTGTTCAACTGCGCGCGATCGGCCGGTTCGCGTCGGCCGACCATTCGCTCCAGGAGCCGGGGTAGAGCACGCCGTCACCCAGCCCGGCGTGTGCCATGGCCAGCAGGTTGTGGCAGGCGGTGACGCCGGAGCCGCATTGGTGCACCACGGTGGCCGCCTGCAGCGGCTGCAGCTCCGCGCGCAGTTGCGCGGCTGGCTTGAAGCGGCCGTCGGCGGCCAGGTTGTCCTTGAAGAAACGGTTGCGCGCGCCGGGGATGTGGCCGGCCGCCTTGTCCAGCGGCTCGACGTCGCCTCGGAAGCGCTCGGCGGCGCGGGCATCGATGAGGCGGACGTTGCCAAGCTGCTTCAGCAGCGTGGCGGCATCGATCTGCCGCACCAGCGAGGCGGCGGGCTGCCAGTCCGTGGGCGTGGCGGTGGGCGCCTGCGTGCTGCGTTCGCCGTCCCAGGCGCCGTCCAGCACGGCCACGTCGGCATGGCCCAGCCAGCGCAGCATCCACCACGCGCGGGCGGCGTACATGCCGCCCTGCAGGTCATAGGTGACGACCTGGCGGCCGGCGCGCAAGCCCAGGCCACGCAGGCGCGCGGCGAAGGCGTCGCGCTCCGGCAGCGGGTGGCGGCCCAGGAAGCGGCCGTCGGCGGCTGTCTTGGGGCCGGCGAGGTCGCGGTCCAGGTGCAGGTAGAACGCGCCAGGGATGTGGCCCGTGGCATAGGCGCGCTCGCCGGCGGCGGTGTCGGCCAGGTCGAAGCTGCAGTCGAGGATCAGCGGGTCGGTCAGACCGCGCAGTTCGGTGGCAGAAATCAGCGTCGTGAACGGCATTGCGGATGCTCCCGGTGTGGTGTCTTGCTCAGCGACTGCCGCAGAACCGGCTTTGCCGGGCTGTTGGCGGTACCCCTTGAGGGACGAGCGGAGCGTGTAGGGGCTGGGCTATCCCTCGTTGGGATTGAACTGGCTGTCCTTCGGCGGCGGCGCCACCTTGGCCCGCAGCAGCGTGGCCGAGACGCCGGCTCCGATGATGATGATCATGCCGACGGTGGCGGGCCAGGTCAGCGGGTCCTTGAACAGCAGCATGCCGTAGCCGAAGGAGAACACGATGCCGAGGTATTGCAGGCAGGCGTTGACCAGCGGCCGGCCGATGGCGTAGGCGCGCGTCAGGCAGACTTGGGCAGCGGTGGCGAGCAGGCCGACGGCCAGCAGCAGCGCCTCTCCCTTGAGCGTGTGCGTCTGCAGGCCGCCTTCGGTGATGGCGGTGACCAGCCCGCCCGCGATGGCACCGCCGGCCGAGAAGTAGAAGACGACGCGCAGGTCTGGCTCACCGGCGCGGCCCAGCGCCGTCACCTGCAGATAGGCCATGGCCGCGAGCATGCCCGAGACCAGGCCGGCCAGGCCGTGCCAGAGCTGCTGCTGGTCCAGCGTCGGGCGCAGGATCAGCGCCACGCCGACAAAGCCCAGCAAGACCGAGGCGAGCAGCCGCCAGTCCAGCTTGTTGGCGCCCATCAGCACCGCGCCACCGAGCAGGAAGAGGGCCATCCAGACGGAGGACATGTAGTTCAGCGTCATGGCCGTGGCCAGCGGCAGCTTGCCGATGGCGTAGAACCACAGGCACAGCGACGTGACGCCGGAGATGCTGCGCCAGATGTGCATGCCGGGCACCTTGGTGGCCAGCGTGAGGCCTTGGTGCCGCGTCAGCAGCGCCATCGACAGCATGCCGACGATGCCCCGGTACATGACGATCTCGCTGGCGGCGTAGAGGTCGCTAGCGAGCTTGACGCACACCCCCATCGTGGCGAACAGGAAGGTCGCCACGATCATCAGCAGTGGTGCCGGCATCAGCGCAGCTGCCCGATGGCGTCGCCGAGTTCGTTGCGGTACCACTCGTGGAAGTGCTGCATGCCGTCTTCCATCGGGCTCTGGTACGGCCCCACCTCGTTGTCGCCGCGCATCATCAGCGCGCGGCGGCCCGCGTCCATGCGTTCACCGATCTCGTCGTCCTCCACGCAGGTTTCCATGTAGGCGGCCTGGTGCGCCTCGACGAACTCGCGCTCGAACGCGGCGATTTCCTCGGGGTAGTAGAACTCGACGAGGTTGAGCGTCTTCTGCGGCCCCTGCGGGTGCAGCGTCGACACGACCAGCACGTGCGGGTACCACTCCACCATGATGTGCGGGTAGTAGGTCAGCCAGATCGCGCCGGCCTCGGGCGGGCGGCCCTCACGGTATTTCAGCAACTGGTCGTGCCAGCGCTGGTAGACCGGCGAGCCGGGGCGCTCCAGTTCCTTGTGCACGCCGACGGTCTGCACGGAATGGTGCTTGCCGAACTCCCAGGCCAGGTCGTCGCAGGTGACGAAGCCACCCAGGCCGGGGTGGAAGGGGCCGACGTGGTAGTCCTCGAGGTAGACCTCGATGAAGGTCTTCCAGTTGTAGTTGCACTCATGGGCCTGGACCTTGTCGAGCACATAGCCGGAGAAGTCCAGTTGCGCGCGTGGGCCCAGCTTGGCGAGTTCCGCTGCGACGTCGTGGCCGTTGTCCTCGAACAGCAGGCCGTTCCACTCCTGAAGCTTGTAGTTGTTCAGATTCAGGCAGGGGTCGTGGTCGAAGTGCGGTGCGCCAATCAGTTCGCCCTGATGTGAATATGTCCAGCGATGCAGCGGGCAGACGATGTTGGCCTTGGTGTTGCCGCGCCCGCGCAGCATGACCGCCTGGCGGTGGCGGCAGACGTTGGAGATCAGCTCGATGCCGTGCTTGCCCTCAGCCGAACGCACCAGCGCTCGGCCCTCGCCCTCCTGGGGCAGCGCATAGTGGTCGCCCACCTCCGGCACGGCCAGTGCATGGCCGACATAGCGGGGCCCTCGCTGAAAGATGCTGGCCTGTTCACGCTGGAACAGATCGGGATCGAAGTAGGCGCTCACCGGGAGCTGGGTCTGGCTGCGTTGGAGCGCCGAGACAGGGAGGCTCAGGTCGGACATGATCCAGGCGGGTCTTTCAGGCGGGTAGGGGTGCTGCGTCCCTCCGGCGCATCTCGGGAATGCCGAGTCGGCCAGGTTGCGGTGGATGAAGGGGCGGATCGCGGGTGGCGTCCGCAAGGGCGGCTCCTCGCACGCGCGCAGCGCGCCAGGAGGTTGGGGATTCTACCCAGGCCGTCGGCCGGGGGCTACAGCCGGGGCTTCGTTGCCCGGAGAGCCCAGGTCGGCTGTCTACAATCGGCGTTTCGCGTTTTGAAATGACAAAGTCTTCCCCCCGCGCCAAGGCTGCCGCATCAGACGGCAGCGAACTCAGCTACGAGCAGGCGCTCGATGAGCTGGAACGTCTGGTGGCGGCCATGGAAGGTCAGCAGCTGCCCCTGGACCAACTGCTGCAGAGTTACCAGCGCGGGGCGACGCTGCTGGCCTTGTGCCGTGGTCGCCTGCAGGCCGTGGAGCAGCAGGTCAAGCTGCTGGATGGGGCAGAGCTGAAAGCCTGGGAGGGCTCCTGAACATGGAAGCAAAAGACTTCGATCGCTGGGTGGACCAGTCGCTGCTCGCCTTCGAGGCGACGCTGGATGATCTGGTGCCGGCCAGCGCTCCCGCTGGCCTCGGTGAGGCGATGCGCTATGCGTCGCTGGGCGGCGGCAAGCGTTTGCGCCCCTTGCTGGTGCTGGCCAGCTGCGCGGCCGTCAACGGCGACCGCTTCGCGGCGATGCGTGCGGCCTGCGCGGTGGAGCTGATTCACGCCTACTCGCTGGTGCACGACGACATGCCGTGCATGGACAACGACGTGCTGCGCCGGGGCAAGCCGACCACGCACGTGGCTTTCGGCGAGGCCCAAGCCATGCTGGCGGGCGATGCGATGCAGGCGCTGGCCTTCGAGGTGCTCACGCCCTACAGCGGCATCGCCCCGGTGCTGCAGGCGCGGTTGTGCGCGCTGCTGGCGCGTTCGGCCGGTCATGACGGCATGGCCGGCGGCCAGGCGATCGACCTGGCCAGCATCGGCAGGCAGCTGGATGAATGCACGTTGCGCGACATGCATCGGCGCAAGACTGGCGTGCTGCTGCAGGCCAGCGTGGTGATGGGTGCCGCATGCGGCGACGTGACCGCCTTGGCCGCGCAGTCGCTGTCGGCCTACGGGGCGGCGCTCGGCCTGGCCTTCCAGGTCGTTGACGACATCCTCGATGTCACGCAGGATTCCGTCGTGCTGGGCAAGACGGCCGGCAAGGATCAGGACGCCAACAAGCCCACTTATGTGAGCGTGCTGGGCCTGGAGCCGGCCAAGGTGCTGGCGCAGCAACTGCGCGCCGAGGCCAAGGCGGCGTTGGTGGCCAGCGGGTTGGCTGATGTCAGCCACCTCAGCCTGCTGGCCGATTCGGTCGTCGAGCGTGTGAACTGAAAGGTTTCGCCCCATGGACTACACGCTGCTGAACGGCATTTCCAGCCCGGCCGACCTGCGCCGGCTTCCGCGCACGGAGCTGCAGCGCGTGGCCGATGAGTTGCGCGCCTATGTGCTGGAGAGTGTCTCCAAGACCGGCGGCCACCTGGGGTCCAACCTGGGCACCGTCGAGCTGACGGTGGCCTTGCATTACGTGTTCAACACGCCGGAGGACCGGCTGGTGTGGGACGTTGGTCACCAGACCTACCCGCACAAGGTGCTGACCGGCCGCCGCGACCGCATGCCCACGCTGCGCCAAATCGGCGGCATCAGCGGCTTCCCGCGGCGCGACGAGAGCGAGTACGACACCTTCGGCACGGGGCATTCCTCCACCTCCATCTCGGCGGCCCACGGCATGGCCATGGCGGCCAAGCTCAAGGGCGAGAACCGCAAGGCCGTGGCCATCATCGGCGACGGCTCGATGACGGCCGGGATGGCCTTCGAGGCGTTGAACAACGCTGGCGTGGCCCACGGTGGCCTGCTGGGCGACGTGCTGGTCATCCTGAACGACAACGACATGTCGATCAGCCCGCCGGTGGGTGCGCTGAACAAATACCTGGCGCGCCTCATGAGCGGCAGCTTCTACACGGCGGCTCGCGAAGGCGCCAAGAGCGTGCTGAAGAACACGCCGCTGTACGAGTTCGCGCGCAAGTTCGAGGAACACACCAAGGGCATGGTCGTGCCGGGCACGATCTTCGAGGAGTTCGGCTTCAACTACGTCGGCCCCATCGACGGCCACGACCTCGACACGCTGGTGCCGATGCTGGAGAACCTGCGCGACAAGAAGGGCCCGCAGTTCCTGCACATCGTCACGAAGAAGGGTGCGGGCTACAAGCTGGCCGAGGCCGACCCGGTCAAGTACCACGCCGCATCGGGCAAGTTCGATCCGGCCGTGGGCTTCGTCAAGCCGGCGACGCCCCCGAAGACCACCTTCACGCAGGTGTTCGGCGAATGGCTGTGCGACATGGCCGAGCAGGACGAGCGGCTGGTCGGCATCACGCCGGCCATGCGCGAGGGCTCCGGCATGGTGGAGTTCCATCAGCGCTTCCCGCAGCGCTATCACGATGTGGGCATCGCCGAGCAGCATTCGGTGACCTTCGCTGCCGGCCTGGCCTGCGAAGGCATCAAGCCGGTCGTTGCCATCTACTCCACCTTCCTGCAGCGCGCCTACGACCAGATGGTCCACGACGTGGCCATCCAGAACCTGCCGGTGCTGTTTGCGCTGGACCGCGCCGGCCTTGTCGGCGCCGACGGCGCCACGCATGCCGGCAACTACGACATCGCGTTCACGCGCTGCATTCCCAACATGGCGGTGCTGACGCCCGCCGACGAGAACGAATGCCGTCAGGCGCTCTACACCGGCTTCATGCATGACGGCCCGGTGACCGTGCGCTACCCGCGTGGTGCGGGCGCCGGCGTCACGCCGGTGAAGGCCATGACGGCCCAGCCCTGGGGCAAGGGCGAGGTGCGCCGCAAGGGGCAGCGCATCGCCATCCTCGCGTTTGGCACGCTGCTGTACCCGTCACTCGAGGTGGCCGAACGGCTGGACGCGACGGTGGCGAACATGCGCTTCGTCAAGCCGCTGGACGCCGACCTGGTGGCCGAGCTGGCCCGCACGCACGACGCGCTGGTGACCGTCGAGGACGGCTGCGTGATGGGGGGGGCGGGCAGTGCGGTCACCGAGGCGCTGAACGCCGCCGGCATCAGCATCCCGGTGCTGCAACTGGGCCTGCCCGACGAGTTCGTCGAGCACGGCGACCCGGCCAAGCTGATGAGCCTGTGCGGCCTGGACGCCGCCGGCATCGAGGCCAGCATCGTCAAGCGCTTCGGCGCGAAGCCGACGGTGGTGCGCTCGACCGCAGCGCGCTGAGCAGGCTGCCAACCAGCGGCTGCGCCGGCCGGTGCAGTGGGATCAGCGCGAAGACGCGGTAGGGAATCGACATCGACAGCGGGCGAACGACGAGGCTGTCGCTCGCGCAGGCCGCAGCCGTCAGCGGGTTGACGATGGCGACGCCCAGGCCGGCGCGTACCAGTTCGCACACGGCGACCGCGCTGTGGGTCTGTAGCCGTAGCCGGCGCTGCACGCCGGCCGCGTCGAACCGGCCGTCGATTTCGCGGCGGTAGGGGTCGTCCTCGGCCAGGCTGATGAAGTGCTGGCCGGCAAAGTCCTGCAGGTCCAGCCGCAGCTGTGGGGCGAGGGCGTGCCCGGCCGGCAGCAAGGCGACCTCGTCGGCCTCCAGCACCGGCTCGACCCGCACGCCTGGCAGTGCCGTCGCCTGCTCGGCCAGCCCGAGGTCGAAGCGCTGTTCGCTCATCCAGGCGTCCAGCAGCGGCGGCTCGGCGGGCGTGATGGACACGCGGGCCGCCGGGTGGTCGGCCAGCAGCGCGCCCAGAGCGCCGGGCAGCAGCGCGTGGCTGAGCGCCGGCAGGCTCAGCACGCTGAGTTCCGTGTCCTCCGATCTACCCAGGGCCTCGGCACGTTCGATGACGCGGGCCAGGCCCTGGAAGCTGCGCTCCACTTCGTCGAACAAGGCGCGCGCCCGCGCGGTGGCCTTCAGCCGGCCGCGCTCGCGCTCGAACAAGGCGTAGCCGAGGAGTAGCTCCAGCCGGGCGAGGTCGCGGCTGAGCGTCGGCTGCGAGGTGTGCAGCAGCGCTGCGGCGGCGGTGACGCTGCCGGCCGTCATGACGGCGCGGAAGACCTCGATGTGGCGGTGTTGGATATCCATATCAAGAATGGATTGTCGAGCGACAAATTGCAATTTGATTGAATGGCTGACGGCGGGCATGCTGCAAGACATGACCAAGCCCCTGCCGACCGCCCTGACGCCCACCCGCCTGCAAGCCCTGGCTGCCCAACATGGCACGCCGCTGTGGGTCTACGACGCCGCCACCATCCGCGCCCGTGTTGCGTCGCTGAAGCGTTTCGACGTTGTCCGCTTCGCGCAGAAGGCCTGTTCCAACATCCACGTGCTGAAGCTGCTGCGCGAGGCGGGCGTGAAGGTGGATTCGGTGTCGCGCGGCGAGGTGTTGCGGGCTCTCGCCGCCGGCTACGCGGCAGGTGGCGATGAGATCGTCTTCACCGCCGACCTGCTGGACCACGCGACACTGGCCACGGTCGTCGAGCACCGCATCCCGGTGAACGCGGGCTCCATCGACATGCTGCATCAACTGGGCGCTGCGTCAGCCGGCCACCCGGTGTGGCTGCGCATCAACCCCGGCTTCGGCCACGGCCACAGCCACAAGACCAACACGGGCGGCGAGCACAGCAAGCATGGCATCTGGCATGCCGACCTGCCCGAGGCGCTGGCTGCCATCCGCCAGCACGGGTTGAAGCTCGTCGGCCTGCACATGCACATCGGCTCGGGCGTGGACTACGGCCACCTGGCGCTGGTCGGCCAGGCCATGGTGGGCCTGGTGAAGCAGACCGTGGCGGCCGGCCACGACCTGCACGCGATCTCGGCCGGCGGCGGTCTGTCGATTCCCTACCGCGACGGCGATGCGGGCATCGACGTCGACCACTATTTCGGCCTGTGGGACACGGCCCGCCGCGAGGCGGAGGCGCTGGTGGGCCACCAGTTGACGCTGGAACTGGAGCCCGGCCGCTATCTCGTTGCTGAGAGCGCCGTGCTGCTGGCCGAGGTGAGGGCGGTGAAGAACGCGGGCGCCAACCGCTTCGTGCTGGTGGACGCCGGGTTCAACGAGTTGATGCGGCCGGCGATGTACGGCAGCTTCCATGCGATGACGCTATTGCCCCAGGACGGCGTGGCGCGGCCGCTGCGGGAGTCGGTGGTAGCGGGGCCGCTGTGCGAGTCTGGCGACGTGTTCACCCAGGGCGCTGGTGGCGAGGTGCTGACGCGGGCGCTGCCCGACGCGCGCGTCGGCGACCTGCTGGTCATCCACGATGCCGGGGCCTACGGCGCCTCCATGTCCAGCAACTACAACAGCCGCCCGCTCGCGGCCGAGGTGTTGGTGGACGGCGAGGCCAGTCGCCTCATCCGCCGCCGCCAGACGGTCGAGGAACTGCTGGCGCTCGAGCGCTGACCGGGCTGCCGCCGCGGGCGGCGCGCGGGGCGGCCATGCCCTCAGCGCCCGCGCGGTGACGCACGGACATGGAGATGCACTAGGCTTGGCGTTGCGGCGTGATGGCGGGGCGGCGGGTGCAGGATGCTGCGGCCCCGCGCCAACGCCGCTTTCGCGCGTGAGGCTGGGTGATGTGGGGCTGCCCTGCGCCGCTGGCCGCCGCCGCGATAGGTTGAATCAATAACGTCGATTTGATAAATGTTTTCAACCGAAAACAGTTCGTCGATATAGTTCTACCCATTCCTTCAACCCGCCCCCTCTGGAGCTCTACATGTCCCTGATCAACAGCCAAGTCCAACCCTTCAAGACCGAAGCCTTCCACAACGGCAAGTTCGTGACCGTCAGCGACGAGACGCTGAAGGGCAAGTGGTCCGTGCTGATCTTCATGCCGGCTGCCTTCACGTTCAACTGCCCGACGGAAGTCGAGGACGCCGCCGACAACTACGCCGAGTTCCAGAAGCTGGGCGCCGAGGTCTACATCGTCACGACCGACACGCACTTCTCGCACAAGGTCTGGCACGAAACCTCGCCGGCCGTCGGCAAGGCCAAGTTCCCGCTGGTGGGCGACCCGACCCACACGCTGACCAACGCTTTCGGCGTGCACATCCCCGAAGAAGGCCTGGCCCTGCGCGGCACCTTCATCATCAACCCGGAAGGTCAGATCAAGACCGCCGAAGTGCACTCCAATGAAATCGCCCGTGACGTCAAGGAAACGCTGCGCAAGCTGAAGGCGGCCCAGTACACCGCCGCTCACCCCGGCGAAGTCTGCCCGGCCAAGTGGAACGACGGCGCCAAGACCATCGCCCCGTCGCTGGACCTGGTCGGCAAGATCTGATCCTCGTTCCATGACGAACACCAGGAACCCGGGAGGGTTCCTGTCTTTCGCAGAGCCAAACCGGTTCTGCTGAAAGGGCCTCCACCCCATCATCGGTGCGGGGACCCTTTCAGCAGTGGCCCGTCTCGCCACGCCTTACTGAAAGGAAGTACCCCATGTTGGATGCCGCACTGAAGACCCAGCTCCAGGGTTACCTGGACCACGTCAAGCTCCCCTTCGAGATCATCGCCTCGCTGGACAACTCGGCCAGCAGCGACGAGATGCGCGAGCTACTGGAAGAAATCGCCGGCATGAACGACAAGATCTCGTTCCGCGCCGACGGGGTGGACACGCGCACGCCGTCCTTCCTGCTGCGCCGAACGGGCACCGAGCAAAGCCTGCGTTTCGCCGCCATCCCGCTGGGCCATGAGTTCACGTCGCTGGTGCTGGCGCTGCTGTGGACCGGCGGCCACCCGCCCAAGGTCGAGCAGGCGCAGATCGACGCCGTCAAGGCGCTGGACGTCGATCTCGACTTCGAGATCTACATGAGCCTGACCTGCCACAACTGCCCGGACGTCGTGCAGGCCCTGTCGCTCATGTCGGTGCTCAACCCGCGCATCCGCACGACCGTCATCGACGGCGGCCTGTTCCAGGCCGAGGTGGAAGCGCGCGAGATCATGGCCGTGCCCAGCGTCTACCTGAACGGCGAGCACTTCGTGTCCGGCCGCATCAGCCTGGAAGAGCTGATCGCCAAGCTCGACACCGGCTCGGCCGCGCGTGACGCGAAGAAGCTCGATGCCGAGGAGCCCTACGACATGCTCATCGTCGGCGGCGGCCCGGCGGGCGCGGCGGCGGCCGTGTATGCGGCCCGCAAGGGCATCCGCACCGGCGTCGCGGCCGAGCGCTTCGGCGGCCAGGTCAACGACACATTGGGCATCGAGAACTACATCTCTGTCTCCATGACCGATGGCCCGAAGTTCGCGGCCGCGCTGGAAGGCCACGTCAAGGACTACAAGGTCGACATCCACAACCTGCAGCGCGCCGAGAAGCTGATCCCGGCCGCGCAGCCCGGTGGCCTCATCGAGGTGGAGTTGGCCAACGGCGCCAGGCTCAAGGGCAAGACGGTCATCCTGTCGACCGGCGCGCGCTGGCGCAATGTCGGTGTGCCCGGTGAAGCCGAGTACAAGAACAAGGGCGTGGCCTACTGCCCGCACTGCGACGGACCGCTGTTCAAGGGCAAGCCCGTGGCGGTCATCGGCGGCGGCAACTCGGGCGTCGAGGCCGCCATCGACCTGGCCGGCATCGTCAAGCACGTGACGCTGATCGAGTTCGGCGCCGAACTGCGTGCCGACGCGGTGCTGGTGAAGAAGGCGCGTAGCCTGCCCAACGTCACCATCATCACCAACGCGCAGACGACCGAGTTCACCGGCACGAACGGCAAGCTTGACGGCCTGAACTACACGGACCGCGTCTCGGGCGAAGCCAAGCGCGTGAAAGTCGATGGCTGCTTCGTGCAGATCGGCCTGGTGCCCAACACCGAATGGCTGCGCGGCACGGTGGAGCTCAGCAAGCACGGCGAGATCATCGTGGACACCAAGGGCGCGACGTCCGTGCCCGGCGTGTTCGCGGCGGGCGACGTCACGACGGTGCCGTTCAAGCAGATCATCATTGCCGCTGGCGACGGTGCGAAGGCCGCTCTGGGCGCTTTCGATCACCTGATGCGCAGCTGAGCGGCCCAGCGCTCGGCCCGCCGGCAGTGGCGGACCGGGCGGCTTTGCCGGTTGCGCGGGCAGACGGCGGCGCCGTCTGCCGCACTACAGCTTCAGCTGCGCGAACGCCGCCTGCAGGCCGGCGACGCCGCCGACGCGTTGGTCGTTGATGAAGACCTGCGGCATCTGCCGCACCGACGGCCCGCACTTCTCATAGAAGGCCAGGCGCTGGGCCTCGTCGTCGATCTTGATCTCCTCGAACGCGAGGCCCTTGGCCTTGAGCAGGCTCTTGACGGTGTCGCACTGTGGGCAGGCGGACTTGGAATAGACGACGATGTTCAGTGGCATGACGCAATTTTAAAAGAGCCCCTCGGCCGCGGTGGTGCGGGTCGTCACGCGGGCCGGGCGGCGAGGCTGCGCCGCGTCTGCCACAACCCCTCGGCGCTGTAGACGGCCAGCGCGCCCCAGATGCAGCCGAAGGCGACCAGCCGGGATGCGTCCATGGGTTCCCTGAACAGAAACACGCCCAGCAGGAACTGCAGTGACGGCGAGACGTACTGGACGATGCCCAGCGTCGCCAGCGGCAGGCGGCGAGCGCCGGCCGCGAACATCAGCAGCGCGCCGGCCGTGAGCGGCCCGGTGCCGATCAGCCAGGCCCAGTCCACCACGGTCTGGCCGGCGAACCCGCCGCCCGTGCCCCAGAACGCGAAGCCGGCCACGGCCAGCGGCGCGAGGATCAGGGTCTCCAGCGACAGGCCCTCCAGCGCGCCCAGCGCTGCCGTCTTGCGCATCAACCCGTAGAAGCCGAAGCTGACCGCCAGCACCAGCGCCACCCAGGGCAGCTGGCCGCCGGCCACCGTCAGCCACAGCACGCCGAATGCCGCCAGGCCCACGGCGAACCACTGTGCCGGCCGGGGCCGCTCGTGCAGCAGCCCAAAGCCCAGCGCCACGTTCACCAGCGGGTTGATGAAGTAGCCCAGGCTGGCGTCGATGACATGCCCGTGGCCCACCGCCCACACATAGACCAGCCAGTTGATGGGGATCAGCGCGGCGGACACGGTGAAGCGGCGCCAGGTCGCGGCGCTGACCTGCTTCAGCCACGCGAGGTGTCGCGTCAGCACCAGCACGAGGGCGACGAAGGCCAGCGACCACAGCGTTCGGTGGGCCACGATCTGCAGCGCCGGGATGGCGGTGATCTGGCGGAAATAGAGCGGGAACAGCCCCCAGCTCAGGTAGGCGCCGAGGGCGAAGAGGATGCCGGAGTTCATGGCCCGGATTGTCGTTAAGGGTAAGTCCGGGTGCTCTCGTGGGGGCGTGGACGTCGAATGCGGCCGACCTCATACGTCGTCCTCGCATGCCGCTCGTCGAGTTCACCCCGCAACTGCATCGTTTCGTCGATGCCCCCGCCTGCCGCTGCGAGGCGGCCACGCTGCGCGACGCGCTCGAGGCGGCGTTCGCCGCGCAACCGCGGCTGCGCGGCTACATCGTCGACGAGCAGGGGCATCTGCGCGTGAACGTCGTCGTCTTCATCGACGGCCGGCGGGCACGCGACCTGCGCGGCCTCAGCGACCCGCTCGTGCCCGACAGCCGCATCCACGTCCTGCAAGCATTGTCCGGAGGCTGACACCATGACTGACCGCGCCTGGGCCGCAACTCGCAAAGGCCTGTTCGAACTGCGGCGCCGCCGCGCCGGCTGGGAGATCGAACGGCTGAGCTTCGTGGCCGACCCGGTCACCATGCTGCTGCCGCCCGATGCCGCCGGCCACATGCTGGCGGGCCTGAACCTGGGCCATTTCGGCACCAAGCTGCACGCCAGCGACGACGCCGGCCAGACCTGGCGCGAGGTCGCGGCACCCAGCTTCCCACCGCAGCCGGCCGACTCTGCGGGGCCCGAATGGAAGCTGCAGCAGGTGTTCGCGCTGGAGCGCTCGGGCGATGCCATTTGGTGCGGCAGCGTGCCGGGCGGGCTGTTCGTCAGCCGCGACCAGGGCGAGTCCTGGCAGCTCGACGAGACCTTGTGGCGCGACCCGCGGCGCGAGCAGTGGATGGGCGGTGGCAACCCGGCGCCGGCGCTGCATTCCATCTGCCCGCACCCGACGCGGCCCGACGAGTTGCTCATCGGCGTGTCCTGCGGCGGGGCCTGGCGCACGACGGACGGCGGCCGCACCTGGGGCCTGCGCGCCACGGGCATGCGGGCCGACTTCATGCCGCCCGACCTCGCGGGAGACGAGAACTCGCAAGACCCGCACCTCATCGCCCGCTGCCGCGCCGCGCCCGAGGTGCTCTGGTGCCAGCACCACTGCGGCATCTACCGGTCCACGGACAACGGCGCAACGTGGGTGCAGACGCAGGCGCTGCCGTCGAGCTTCGGCTTCGCCGTGGCCGCGCATCCCGGTGACCCCGACACCGCCTGGTTCGCGCCGGCGATCAAGGACGAGCGGCGCATTCCCGTCGACGGCGCGTTGTGCGTGACGCGCACGCGTGACGGCGGACGCTCGTTCGAGGCGCTGCGCACCGGGTTGCCGCAGCGCCATTGCTACGACCTCATCTACCGGCATGGCCTGGCCGTGGACGCCAGCGGCGAACAACTGCTCATGGGCTCCACCACCGGCGGCCTGTGGGCCAGCGGCGATGCCGGCGACAGCTGGCAGACCATCTCCTCTCACCTGCCGCCGATCTACGCCGTGAAGTTTGGCTGACTTGCCGCGCGGCGGCCGACCCCCTAGCATCGCCGCACCAGCATCGAGAGGAGACTCGACATGGGCAACGACGCTTGGGGTCAAGGTGGGCGTGTTGAGGGCGGGGCGGCGCGCGGCATCGCGCTTGCGGCCGATCGGCTCATGCTGGTCTGCCTCGGGCTGCACCTGCTGATCGCGCTGGTGCTGGGGCTGTACTTCGGTGGCATCGGCCTGGCGGTCGGCGTGGGCGTGGTGGTCATGGCTGTGGCCGTCGGGTTGCATCTCGGGGCAGGTGGCACCACGCTGTCCGCCAACACGATGGCGGTCGCGGCGATGGCCATGGTGGCGCTGGAGATCCAGCTGGCGCGCGGCATGCTGGAGTTCCACTTCGGCGTCTTCGTCACGCTGGCTTTCCTGCTGACCTACCGGCACTGGGCGCCGGTGCTGACCGGGGCGCTCACCATCGCCGTGCATCACGTGCTGTTCGACCGCCTGCAGGCCGCAGGCGTGGGCGTGTACTGCCTGACGGACCCGGGTTTCTCGCGGGTGCTCATCCATGCCGGCTACGTCGTGGGGCAGACGGCCTTCGAGCTGCTGATCGCCGTGCAGATGCAGCGGCGCCAGGTGGAGCAGGTCGCGCTGGTCAATCTCGTCGAGCACCTGACGGCGCACGAGCGCATCAACCTCGACACCGGCCAGGTCGTGGCTGCCGCCGGCACTGCCGGCCTGCTGCGCGGTGCTGTGGACCGCATCCATGGCGCCGTGCACCAGGTGCAGACGGCCGCGAAGAGCATCGACGGCGCCAGCGCCGAAATTGCATCGGGCAACCAGGACCTGTCGGTGCGCACCGAGAAGATGGCGGCCAGCCTGCAGTCCACGGCGTCGTCGATGGACGCGCTGACGCTGGCGGTGCGGCAGACCGCCGAGTCGGCCCGTCAGGCGCATGGCCTGGCCAGCGGTGCGGCGGGGTCGGCGTCGCGCGGTTCCGGCGTCGTGCAGCAGGTGGTGACGACCATGCAGGCCATCGATGCCAGCGCGGCGCGCATTGCCGACATCACCGGGTTGATCGACTCCATCGCCTTCCAGACCAACATCCTCGCGCTCAACGCGGCGGTGGAAGCGGCCCGCGCCGGCGAGGAGGGGCGCGGCTTCGCCGTCGTGGCCTCCGAGGTGCGCAGCCTCGCGCAGCGCAGCGCGGCGGCGGCGCGTGACATCAAGGGCCTCATCGCGCAGTCCACCGAACAGGTGGCGGCCGGCTCAGGGCTGGTGGCCTCGGCGGGCGAGGCGATGCGCGAGATCGAGGCGGCCGCGCAGCAGGTGGCGGAGCTGATCGGCGACATCGCACGCTCGGCGTCGGAGCAGAGCGAAGGCATCGGCCGCGTGAACCAGGCTGTGGGTCAGCTCGATCAGGTGACGCAGCAGAACGCGGCGTTGGTGGAGCAGTCCGCCGCTGCGGCGGAAAGCCTGCGTGACCAGGCGCAGCGCCTGGCGGACGAGGTTCGTGTGTTCAACACCCGGGCCGCCTGAGCCCGCTCATGAAAGTCGTCAGGCCTCGGCGAGCCGCTTGCGGATGCGCTTGAGTGCAGCGGCATCCAGCGTGGGCTCGGGGTAGCTCATCTTCAGCCCGGCCAGCGTGTCGGCGATGACTTGCGACACGATGAGCCGCGCGTTGCGTTTGTCGTCGGCCGGCACGGCGTACCAGGGCGCTTGGGTGCTGCTGGTGGCGGCCAGCATCTCGCCGTAGGCCTTCATGTAGTCGGGCCAGTGCTCGCGTTCGGCGAGGTCGTCGGCAGTGAACTTCCAGTTCTTGGCCGGGTCGTCCAGCCGTGCCAGGAAACGCCGGCGCTGCTCCTCGCGGGAGAGGTGCAGGAAGAATTTGATGACCCGCGTGCCGTTGCGGTGCAGGTGCCGCTCCAGCCCGTTGATGGACGCGAAGCGCTCGTCCCACAGCTTGGGCGGCCGTGCCGTGGACTTCGGCAGCCCCTGCGCCGCCAGGATTTCGGGATGCACGCGCACGATCAGCACTTCCTCGTAATAGGAGCGGTTGAAGATGCCGATGCGCCCGCGCTCGGGCAGGCACTGCGCGGTGCGCCACAGGAAGTCGTGCTCGAGCTCCTGCGTGCTGGGGTGCTTGAAGCTGAACACCTGGCAGCCCTGGGGGTTCACGCCCGACATCACGTGCTTGATGACGCCGTCCTTGCCCGCTGCATCCATGGCCTGGAAAACCAGCAGCAGCGCGTAGCGGTTGTGGGCGTACAGCAGATCCTGCAGTTCGCTCAGGCGGGCGACCTGGGTTGCCAGTTGGCGTTCGTAGTCGGCGTCGTCGACGTACAGCGGATCGACGGCCGTGGGCCAGTGCTTGAGCTTGACCTTGTGGCCGGGGATGACGCGATAGGGCGTGGTGTCGATGGGCATGTCGGGGCCTCCTGGCCGCGAGCGTAGCCGAGCGTCGCAAATGCGCACCCCTGGCGAACGGCACGGGTCCTGCATGGTGGCAGACTCGCCGTCTTTGCTCATCGGCGCCGTCCTCCCATGACCCGTTTGCATGCCTCACTCCTGCTGTTGACGAGCCTCGCCTGCGGCTTCGCCCGCGCGGCCGATGACGACGCACCGGCCGCCAAGTACGAGCCGCGCGAGCACTACACCAAGTACGAGTACCGCGTCGCCGCACGCGATGGCAAGAAGCTGTTCACGGTGGTGTACGCGCCCAAGGACGCCGGGCAGGGCGGCAAGACCTACCCGATGCTGATGACGCGCACGCCCTACAGCTGTGGCCCCTACGGCGTCGATAACTTCGCCGTCCGGCGGCTGGCGCCCAGCGAGGCCTTCCTCAAGGCGGGCTACATCTTCGTGTGCCAGGACGTGCGCGGCCGCTTCATGTCCGAGGGGACCTGGCGCACCATGACGCCGCATCTGGACGTCAAGCGCACACCGCAGGATGTGGACGAGAGCAGTGACACGCACGACACGGTGCAGTGGCTGCTCGACCATGTGGCGGGCAACAACGGCAAGCTGGGCCTGTGGGGCATCTCCTACCCGGGCTTCTACGCCATCGCGTCGGTGATCGACTCGCACCCGGCCATCAAGGCTGCCTCGCCGCAGGCGCCCATCGGCGACTACTACCAGCGCGATGACGGCTACCACGGCGGCGCGCTGATGCTGGCGCACAACTACGGCTTCTACACCGGCTACCGCCCGCAGCAGACGCCCACCGTCGAGCCCAGGAAGTGGCACAGCTTCGACTACCGCGACCGCGACGCCTACAACTACTTCCTCAAGCTCGGCAACCTCGATGCCATCGCGGCAAGCCTGGCCGGGCCGGATGGCAGCCAGCCCGCGCACAACCCCTATTTCGACGAGCTGGTCCAGCACGACAGCTTCGACGATTACTGGCGGTCGCGGCGGCTGCCCGAGCACCTGAAGAACATCCGCGCGGCCGTGCTGACCGTGGGCGGCTGGTACGACGCCGAGGACCTGGCCGGCCCGCTGTCCATCTACCGGGCCGTCGAGAAGCAGAACCCCGGCGTGCCGAACCGGCTCGTCATGGGGCCCTGGGTGCACGGCGGCTGGATGCGCGGCATCGGGCAACAGCTGGGGGCCATCGGTTTCGACGGCAAGCACAGCGAGTGGTTCCAGAAGCAACTGCTGCTGCCGTTCTTCGAGCAGCACCTGCGCGGCGCCGCCGACGCGAAGATCGCCGAGGCCACCGTGTTCGAGACCGGCACCAACGTCTGGCGCCGCTACGACGCCTGGCCGCCCCGGCAGGCCAAGGTGCAGAGCTTCTACCTGCAGGCCGGCGGCAAGCTGGGCTCCTCAGCGCCCACGGCAGCGGATGCGGCCGACCGTTACGTCAGCGACCCCAACCGGCCCGTGCCCTTCATCGCCTACACCGCGTTGGGCATGCCCAAGGACTACATGGTGGGGGACCAGCGCTTTGCCGCCACACGGCCCGACGTGCTGGTCTACGAGACCGAGCCGCTGGAAGACGACTTGACCGTGGCCGGGCCCGTGGGCGTTGAGCTCTTCGTGGCCAGCACCGGCACCGACGCCGATTTCGTCGTCAAGCTCATCGACGTGTGGCCGCAGGACGCCGGGCCGGAGCCGGCGCAGCCGCCGCGCGACAAGCCCGTCGATGTCGAGCCGCCGACGCCCGCGTTCGGCGGCTACCAGCAACTGGTGCGCGGCGACCCGCTGCGCGCACGCTTCCGCCATGGCTTCGACAAGCCCGAGGCGCTGGTGCCCGGCCAGGTCGAGAAACTGCAGTTCGAGCTGCCGGACCTGAACCACAGCTTCCGCCGCGGCCACCGGCTGATGATCCAGGTGCAGAGCAGCTGGTTCCCGCTGATCGACCGCAACCCGCAGCGCTTCGTGCGCATCCGCAGCGCCAGGCCCGAAGACTTCCAGGTCGCCACGCAAACCGTCTATCGCGGCGGCGCGCAGGCCTCGCGCGTGCAGCTGATGGTGGTCGACCCCGCCCGCGCCGAGCTGCCGCCGGCCAAGTGATCCCCTTGATCTTCTCGAACCGACTGCCCGACACGATGCGCCTCCACCTTGCCTGCGGCCTCGCCGCCCTGATGACCCTGACCCCCTTGGCAAGCGCGCTCGCGGCGCCTGCCGACGGTGCTGCCGACGCGCCACCCAAGTACGAGCCGCGCGAGCACTACACCAAGTACGAGTACCGCATCCCGGCGCGCGACGGCAAGAAGCTCTTCACGGCCGTCTACCTGCCCAAGGACCAGAGCAAGCGTTACCCCTTCCTGATGGTGCGCACACCTTACGGTTGCGGGCCGTACGGCGTGGACCGTGGCGAGAGCGTGCGTCATCTCGCGCCGAGCGAGGCCTTCCTGAAGGCGGGCTACATCTTCGTGTGCCAGGACGTGCGCGGCCGCTTCATGTCAGAAGGCAGCTTCGTCGAGATGACGCCGCACAAGCCCGTCAAGACACGGCCCGCCGACATCGACGAGAGCAGCGACACGCACGACACCGTGCAATGGCTCATCGACCACGTCGCGGGCAACAACGGCCGCGTCGGCATCTGGGGCATTTCCTACCCGGGCTTCTACACGGCGGCGTCCATCGTCGATTCGCACCCGGCCATCAAGGCCGCTTCGCCGCAAGCCCCCATCGCCGACCTGTTCATGGGCGACGACAGCTACCACGGCGGTGCGTTCATGCTGGCGGCCAACTTCGGCTTCTACACCTTCTTCAAGCCGCAGCAGACGCCGGTGCTGCCGCCCAAGCAGTGGCCGCAATTCGACTGGGGCACGCAGGACGGCTACGAGTTCTTCCTGCAGTTCACGAACCTCGACGCGATGTCTGCCCGCATGGCGCGTGATGGCGGGCCGAACCCGTATTTCGACGCCCAGCTCGAGCATGCGAGCTACGACGATTTCTGGAAGCCGCGCGGCCTGACGCCGCACCTGAAGAACATCGGCGCGGCGGTGCTGACGGTCGGCGGCTGGTTCGACGCCGAGGACCTGGCCGGGCCGCTGGCCATCCACCGCGCCATCGGCGCGCAGAGCCCGAAGACGGACAACCGCCTGGTCATGGGCCCGTGGGTGCATGGCGGCTGGGTGGGGGCGCCGGGCCGGCAGCTGGGCCGCGTCCAGTTCCAGCAGCCGACGGCCGAGCAGTTCCAGCGCGACGTGTTGCTGCCGTTCTTCGAGCAGCAGTTGCGCGACGTCGCCCCAGCGACGCCGATCGCCAAGGCCACCGTGTTCGAGACTGGCACCAACGTCTGGCGCCGCTACGACGCCTGGCCGCCCAAGGAAGCCAAGCCCCGCACGCTGTACTTCGCACCCGGCGGCAGGCTGAGCTTCACGCCGCCCTCGGCCGCGCAGCCGGAGTTCGACAGCTGGGTCAGCGACCCGGCCAAGCCCGTGCCTTTCGTCGGCTACACGGCGCTCGGCATGCCGCAGGAATACATGGTCAGCGACCAGCGCTTCGCGTCCACGCGGCCCGATGTGCTGACCTTCCGCAGCGACGTGCTGGAAGAAGACGTGACGGTGGTCGGCCCCATCACCGCGCGCCTGTTCGCCTCCACCTCCGGCACAGACGCGGATTGGGTGGTCAAGCTGATCGACGTTTATCCCGGCGAGCTGGAGGACAGCCCGACGGCCAAGCGCCGCGCGCGCACCGAGGACGTCGAGCCGCCGGAGAGCCCGCTGGCCGGCTACCAGCAACTCGTGCGTGGCGACCCGCTGCGTGGCCGGTTCCGCAAGAGCTTCGAGACGCCGCAGGCCATGGTGCCCGGCCAGGTGGAGGAACTGCGCGTGACGCTGCAAGACGTCAACCACAGCTTCCGCCGCGGCCATCGCATCATGGTGCAGGTGCAGAGCAGCTGGTTCCCGTTGATCGACCGCAACCCGCAGACCTTCGTACCCATCCGCAGCGCCCGGGCCGAGGACTTCCAGCCCGCGACGCAGAAGCTCTACCGCTGGCAGGGCCAGGCATCGGGCCTGGCGCTGACGGTCATCGAGCCGCGGTGACGCCATCGCGGCGCAGGCCGCGACGGCAGGTGGGTCAAACCATCACTTCGCGGCGCCGCGCGCGAGGTGCTGGGTGATGCCTTGCATCACCAGCCCCTCCACCGTGGGCTGGCGCAGGCCGAGCTCACGCGAGCCGGTGGCCGTGGTGAACGCCGGGATCTTGGCGTTGCCACAGGTCTGGCCATTGCCGTCACGTTCGGCGGCTGCTTTCACCGTGAGGCTGGTGTCACCGAGCGCAGCCACCGGCGCGTCGGCCTGCATCCGTTGGAATACGCTGCCCTCGTAGCCTGTGCCGTACAGGTAGGCTGATGTCACCGGCGGAGCGCCGGCAGGCGTTGTCCAGCTGAGAGATGCGCTGTCGAGCGCGATGGTCAGCGCCGCGCTGGTCGGCTTGACGTATTGCAGCGCATCGGCCGTCGGTTCCGCCCAAGGGAGCTTGGCCGCGAACTCGGCCGACACGGGCCTGGCGACGGCACGCACCGCGAAGGTGTCGGCTGGCGTGCTGGAGCCGGCCTTGAACACCTCGAACACGTAACGCGCCAACATCGGGATCGTCGCGAGGTCGACACCCGGGGCCGGCGCGATCATGTTGGACTTGGCCGTGCTGGGCGTGCCGTCCGCATTGCGACCGCGCCACTCGTTGTAGAAGTCCGAGCCGGTGTAGGCGGTGCCGTTCTGCGCGACGCCCAGCGTGTAGCGGTTGCTGCTTGCGCTGCTGACCAGAGGCAGCACCGCCGTGCCGGCAGCCGGTGTCTCCGGCAGGCTGCCGTCATTGGAATAGGTCGCCAGGTAGTCGCTCGTGCCGCAAGCGGAGGAGCGCGCCAGCACGATGCCAGCGTCCGGCAGGCCCGGGCCCTTGACTCGCACGGCGTAGACGGCGGCGCCATTGGGGCCGGCCTGGTTGAACTGCAGGTGGATGCGCGGCGAGTAGGCGTTGAACCAGCCCACGCTCTTGCCGGCATCCGGCCCGCTGGGCGGCGTGTACGGGTTGGTGCTGATGTCGGTCGAGCGCAGCATGCGGACGCTGATGCCGGCGTCGTACTTCTGCTGATTGCCTTCGAGTGCCCATCCGGCGGTGAGCTTGCGCGTCGGCTGCACATAGCTGCCGCCGCCCTTGGGGCTGCTGTAGGGGAAGCGCACGATGGCGGTGTCGGCGCCGGCATCGGTCTTGAAAAAGCCCAGCACTTCCGGTCGGCCCATCACGGCGCCGTCGGGGATGACGTCATGCAGCTGCTTGCCCCAGTACTGCAGCAGCGTGAAGCCGTTGTGCAGGTAGTTGGTCGTGAAGCCGCTGATCTTGGCGCAGTCGCCGAGAAAGCCGGTGGGGGCTCCGCTGGTGTCGGTGCTCACGCGCTGGGCGGCGGGCAGCGCCAGGCATTTGTTGACGCTCGCCACCCAAGGGTCGAAAGCGGTGATGCCGTCGGTGACGGTGGGCGCGGGCAGCGCGGCGGGTACGGTGGCGCTTGCGTCCTTGACGGTGACCACCGTGTTGCTGGCGGCACCGTTGCCGCCGGTGGCCGCAGGCACGCCCACGACGCGCAGCGTGACGCCGCGCTGGTCGATGGTCAGCTTCACCATGTCCAGCACCTTGTCGGCGCTGCTGGCGCCGTCAGCGGTGAAGGTTGCCGTCAAGGGGTCGTAGCCGGGGGCGCCCAGCGAGGTCGCCACATCCTTGACGATGGTCTTGACCAAGTCCTGAGCCTTCTGCACGCGGGCCGGGTCCAGGGCCTTGAGCTTGTCGGTGCTGGCGAATTCGCCGGGCGTGCTGCCGTCACTGGAGGCGAGCGAGACGATGGCGTCGGTCAACGGCGTGACGTTGGCGTGGCCGGTCGACCCGGCTGCCACGTCGCTGGCGACCAGTGCGCGATAGAGGCGCACCGCTTCGCCGGACGCT
>JACCDP010232464.1_pt1 | contig 31454 bp, 28 predicted proteins | sample 7445841 | NCBI WGS metagenome assembly JACCDP01 (sample SAMN15323441, study PRJNA562643) | freshwater metagenome | isolation source: river surface water | place: USA:Blue River Watershed | collected 2017-08-17 | reverse complement strand
TCCAGCAGGTTAACGATAATGGAAGGAAAAGCCAGCTTATCTGCTTTCATAAAAATGCCGGGTTGTATATTGGATTTTATTCTTTCTTTTAAATCAGCCTGAATATTTTTTTGTATCACCTCCTCCACTAATTGCGAAATATTCAGGTGTTCGCGCTGAAGAAAATCATTCTTCACATCTAAACGTGCACTCAGCAGTACGTTTTCCACCAACACATTCAATCTTTCGGTATCCTGTAAAGCATTGCTCAGTAATTTTTGCTGCATCTCCCTTACCAGGTCTCTTTTCATGAGCGTTTGCATTTGCAACTTTATAGAGGCTATGGGCGATTTAAGTTCATGCGTAATGGAAAGTAAAAAATTTCTTTGTTGGGTATTGAGTTCTCTTTCTCTTTTGTGGGTTTTATAAACATATACCATTCCAACGCTAATCAGGATCAGGAAAACCACCGCTTCTCCCTCTATCATATATATACGGTAAGTTTTTTGCCGTTGTTGCTCCTTTATAGCTTCCTTCAGCTTATCTTCATTGGTAGAGGCCAGTTCGGTAAGTTTTTGCTTTTCGTCAAATATTTCGCCGGTTTGTTTTATCAATAAAATATTCCACCATACAAATTGCAGGATAATGTATAGGGCCAGAATATAAAAAAATACCGGGTTATTGGGCTTCTTTCTTAACATAGTCGCTTGCCATAGAACGAATATAATTAAAAATACCGGAAACATCCTTTACCTGCTTCACCCCCTCAACGGTAAAGGTTAGTTTGTTATTGGCTTCCTTCAGCTTGCATTGGTGCGGGAGTTTTTGTGCATAAGCTAATACGGCCTTAAAAACAGGGGTATTAAAATACTCTGAGTCCTGTTTACTCAGGAAATACGCTATCATTTTGCCATTTTTCAGTATGAGCTTCTCAAATCCTATTTCCATGGCCAGCCACCTCATGCGCATAGCGGCCATCAGGTTTTGTACCTGAACAGGCATAGGGCCAAAACGGTCGCGCAGGTTATTTTCAAATTTTATTAAGTCCAGCTCTTTGCTAATGTTGTCTAATTCACGGTAAAGGGTAAGTCGTTCTGTAATGTTACCGATATAAAAATCCGGAATCAGTAGTTCAAAGTCGGTATCAATAATGGTTTCTTTCACAAAACTTCTGCTAAATGCTGCTTTGCCCGAATCGTTATCCTGATCTTCTGAGTGCATTTGTTCTTTGTACCATTCTTCTTCTTTTAATTCATCAATGGCTTCCGAAAGAATTTTCATGTAAGTTTCAAAACCCATATCATTAATAAATCCGCTTTGTTCACCTCCCAATAAATCTCCTGCTCCCCTGATGTCCAGGTCGCGCATGGCAATCTGGAAACCACTTCCCAGGTCTGTAAATTCGGTGATGGCTTTTAGCCGTTTTCGTGCATCGTTGGTGAGGGTGAGTAATGAAGGGCATAATAAATAACAAAATGCCTTCTTATTGCTTCTTCCTACCCTACCCCGCATTTGATGCAAATCACTCAATCCAAAATTTTGTGCATCGTTGATGATAATGGTATTGGCGTTGGAGATGTCAAGCCCTGATTCTACAATGGTGGTAGCAACCAATACATCAAAAGCTCCTTCAATAAAATTCAGCATCACCTTTTCCAGCTTATCTCCTTCCATTTGCCCATGCCCCACTGCCACACGTGCCGATGGTACCAGCCGCTGAATGGTTCCGGCTATTTCCTGAATGCTTTGTACTTTATTATGAATAAAGAAAATTTGCCCTCCGCGTTTTATTTCATAACTGATGGCATCCCTGATTAATTCTTCCTGAAATGCATGAAGTTCTGTTTGCACCGGATAGCGGTTAGGCGGGGGCGTTGCAATGACTGATAAATCACGGGCTCCCATTAAGGAAAACTGTAGGGTGCGTGGAATGGGAGTTGCCGTAAGCGTTAAGGTGTCTACGTTTAATTTTATGGTCTTTAATTTGTCTTTTACGCCCACACCAAATTTTTGTTCCTCATCAATAATCAGTAATCCCAGGTCTTTAAAAATTACTTCTTTCGAAACTAATTTATGAGTACCAATTAAAATGTCAATCTTTCCTTTTTCCAATTTCTCCAGCGCTTCTTTTTGTTCTTTAGCTGGCTTAAACCTGTTGATAAAATCAATGTTACAGGGGAAATCACGTAACCGTTCCTTAAAGGTTTTAAAGTGCTGGAAAGCCAGTATGGTGGTGGGTACCATTACCGCAACCTGCTTTCCGTCACATACTGCCTTAAAGGCTGCCCTGATGGCGATTTCCGTTTTTCCAAATCCAACATCCCCGCACACCAGCCTGTCCATAGGATATATTTTTTCCATATCCTTTTTCACATCATTGGTTGTTTTAATCTGATCGGGGGTATCTTCGTATATAAAAGAAGCTTCCAACTCATGCTGCATGTAATTGTCTTTACTGAAGGCGTGTCCTTTTTGTGCTTTCCTTCGGGCATAAAGACTAATTAAATCGAAGGCAATTTCTTTTACTTTACGTTTGGTTTTTTGCTTCAGGGTTTGCCACACCGAAGAACCAATTTTGTCTATCCGTGGTGCCTTTCCTTCTTTGCCCGCGTACTTTGAGATCCGGTGGAGGGAATGGATGCTTACATACAACACATCATTGTCTTTATACACCAGTTTCACTGCCTCCTGGGTTTTACCGTTGACATCTATTTTTTCTAATCCGGCAAACCTGCCCACACCATGATCGATATGGGTAACATAATCTCCCGGGCTTAGCCCCATCAATTCCTTTACAGACAAGGCTTCTGCCTTTTTATAGGATTGGCTTTTTAACCGGTATTTGTGGTAACGCTCAAAAATCTGATGATCGGTATAACAAGCTATTTTCAGTTCATGATCAATGAACCCTTCATGAATACTTAAAAAAACAGGTTCAATGAGTTGTTGCGGAACTTTATTTTCAATAGAAATATCGTGAAAAATCTGTTCTAAGCGCTCTGCCTGCTTTTGTGAATCGGTAAACAAAATATTTCTGAATCCCTTTTTTTTATTTTCAATTAAATCGCGCAGCAGCAGATCGAATTTTTTATTAAAAACAGGCTGTGGGCTTTGATTAAAAGTAAGGGTATAATCATTAAAAAGGTGATGACCCCCGTATTCAATCCAATGGAGTTTCAGTAAAGCCTCCTTTATTTCATCACCACTGCAATACAATTGAGCCGGTTCCTGTTGAGCCGTTTGGCTCAAACTGTTGTATTTATTCCAGGATTGTTGGTATTGCTGATTTATTTTTTCAACTACCCGTTCGGCATGTTCAATCAGTAAAACTGTTTCATCCGGAAGGTAGGAGATAAAGTCCTGCTTTTTTTCGGCAATATATTGAGAAGACACGTTTGGAATGATACTAATTCTGTCATAATTAGAAACAGAAAGCTGAGTAAGGGTGTCGAAGGAGCGGATAGATTCTATTTCCTCTCCCAACAACTCTATACGGAAAGGGTAATCACTGGAGAAAGAAAAAACGTCAATAATTCCGCCTCGTATAGCATACTGTCCGGGTTCAATAACAAAGTCTTCCCGTTCAAATTTATAGGACATCAGGTATTCTTCCAGAAACTCCATAGACAGTTTTTCCTTCACCCTTACCTCAAACGTATTTTGAGTAAGCACCTGCCTGGAAATTACCTTCTCGAAGAGGGCTTCCGGATAAGTAACCAGCACAAAAGGGCTTGAAGTATGGTTGAGGAAATTTAAAACCTCTGCCCGTTCCTGAACGTTGGCATTGGTGGTTTTCTCCTCTTCATAAGGGTTTTTCAGCGATGCCGGAAAATAATGTGTCACTTTTTCGTTGATGGTATGCTGCAAATCATTGAAAAGATACAAGGCACTTTCCTGATCGGGGGCAATAAAGAGCAGGGGTGCATTTACTTTCCTGTATAGATTTTGAGCCAGAAAAGCAATGGAAGATCCCTGAATACCTAGTAACTGAACCCGCTTTAATTTATCCAGTCCAATCAGCTTATCTCCAAAATCTATACTAAACATAACATGGTTTACGGTTAACTCTAAATTATAAAAAAGGGTAGGTTTTATCACAAAAATGTTTCTACCCTAAATAAAGACTGCAAATTTACCATTTTAACTCCTGATGTACAATTGGGGATTTTCTCAGCATTTTTAGACCCTTTAGAGAAGTTAAGCCGATTACCTGAAAAAAATTATCATTTTCTGCGCTTAACTATAACTGTATTTTTTTGTAGACTAAAGAACAACTTTGGTATACTTAATTTGTGAAGCGCCTTACTCACAGCATACATTTGTATCCGGTTTTATAGTGGACCATTTCAGTACTCCCGGGTTTTCCGCTCGGGTTAGTCCGGGGGAACTGAAATGCATACCCCAACCAACTATGGCCGGTTAAAACTACTGGCATCATGTTAACCCTGCGTATTATTAGACTGTTTCGTGTTTTACGTTCCAGATTGGTAAAATACAGAAAACAACGTTCAGCATCCTGACGCATTATGCTAAATGTGCATTGGCTCTTACACTAAAAAAACTAATTTGCTTATTTTCTATTGAGAGGGGTACTTCTTTTTATAGTATTTAATATTATTCTCTACCAATTTTTTTAAAACTACAAGGCTAACGTCTTCTAAGGATTTGATGTGCACGCATCCCTTATCCGCTTTGTGTTTCCCTAATTTTTCCAGCAGCTCAGCTCTTTTTTCCAATTCAGCTGAGAAATACAAGGCAATGGAGCTGCTTCTTGGAGAGAAGGCCATTAGCGGGGCATCTCCTTCTCTTCCACTATCGTATTTGTAATGATAAGTTCCGAATCCCACAATGGCTGCGCCCCACATCTTTGCTTCAAAACCTGTATGCGCTGATAATAATTTCACGAGGGTTAAACAATCTTCCCGTTTCTTTTCATCTTTCACCTGCTTTAAAAATTTGACAACACTCTCGTTGTTTTCGGTTGTTTTATTTTTTGCCATTCGGATGTTTTTGATTAAAAGTATTTCTTTCTGTGCATTTCTGCAAATCACAGGTAGAACTACTATAGAGGGTAGTTTTAAGCCTTTCTGTCAGCTAATTCCAGAATGATCTTTACTAAGAGGTATTTAGCGGGAAGTAATATTTTATTTCAATATGCCTGAAGTTTCTTTTGATGCTCATATTGCCCCCATTTAATATTTTTCAGTCTGTTAGATATTTCGGCAAGTTCTTGTATGAGTTGTGGTTCTGATTGACTCATTTCTATTTCTGTTTTTACCTGGAACACTTTAAAGGCAAGTAATTCGAGTTTACTTTTAATGACCCTTTTCTTTGCTGAGCTTAATGGCACTAGATTTACTTCCGGTAGTTCAAAACCTTTATAATGATCCGGGGGCAATTCATATGTATAAGTGCCAACTTTATTAAAACCTGCCGTATAAGCCACTCTTTCCGCTTCATTATAGAATCTTCCCTTTATGGTCAGTTTTAAAGTGGTCCAATTCCTCCTTTGCAGTATGTGTATGAGAATAGTGTCTTTTAAGGCATTAGTTAAATAGCCCATTTTCCGGTGATCACTTAAAACATAATATTCTAAAGAGAGATCAAAATCCCCAACTGCCCCAACATATAAATTCTCAGGGTTTTTAATCAGGTAAATATTCCAGGGAGCAGGAAAAACAGCATTCTCTACCTTTTTTTTAGTCCATACCTTAGCATATTCTACATTTTCAGAAATTGGGTGAGTAAAAATATCTACTCCCTTTGACCCTTTGTTTAAACTACGTATTAAATCCCTTAGCATTTTGTTGTTTAGAAAATTGAGGCTGAATTTAAGCAATCATTATCATATTATTATTACCGTTCATAATAACTAATTAATTGGGTCTATCTTATTTTTCTCAAAGGTGAAGCAGGGAAATCATTTCTCCCTTATGCCCATCAACAAAGTCAGACCTTGCCCTTAAAGTATAAGCTGGTAAACAAGCAATCGGAAGTACCTTTTGACTATATTTGTTTGGAGAAGGTGCCAACATCTCCTCGCAAAAACGTTATAGTTAAGCAGGTGGAAGATCGGCTTTAAAAAAATGATACGATTACTAACAGAAAAAGAATTTAAGGCTACGTTCACTGAAAAAATGACTGATGTAACCCTATTGGCTGAACCGGTGGTAGACATCTGGCCTTATGTACAGGAATCGATCAATACCAATTTTGTTGACCAATATGTGTTCGATAAGGGGCTTGTAGAAAAGGTTTATCGTAATCACACAAGTACGTTTGACCAGGTTCTTTTACCAACTTCCGACAAAAATATTTTTATGGTGCTTATAGTCGACCTGGCAATTGAAAATATCATAGGGCACTACAAGCTTGATCTCAACGAAGAATACGGTTTAACAGATTAGAATGAGAAAATAAATGGCGGGAAATATATGTATTGCTATCTGCAGTAAAATTGCCGAAACCATATGAATGAACTACCTACAAGGCAAGCGATGCTAATGGCATTAAATTGCTTTTGAGAAGAGCTATTAAAAGAGATAGAGTGCTATAAGAATATTATAATATTTGATCGGGTTCCTGTTTCTAATGAACATTAAGCTAAAGAACCATTACTTCGCCCAAACCCAATACCACCAAGCTCAAAGTACCTTAAAATCAGGGCTTGCAAATTACGTATAGAAATATTATATTTGTACGTATATCAACAAAACAATGGATACAAAATTAACGTTAAAACTTGACTACTCAATAATTGAGCGGGCAAAAATATATGCAAGAAAACAAAACACCAGTTTATCTAAACTTATAGAATCTTATTTAGGGTTGCTAGTTGAACCTAATGATAGCAATGAGGTAACTCCATTAGTAAAAAGTCTTTCAGGCATTTTAACCTTACCTAAAGATTTTGAGGCTAAAAAGGCTTATAAAAAACATTTAACCGACAAGTATGCCAGGTAAAATAGATAAAATATTTGTGGACACAGACGTATGCCTTGATCTCTTATCCGGAAGAAAACCATTTAATGCAAATGCAGAAATATTGTTTTCACTAGCAGATACTGGCAAAATAAAAATTAATGTTTCGTCTCTTTCATTTGCTAATATTGATTATGTTTTAAGGTCCCAATATTCAACTAATCATTCAAGGCAAATACTTGCAAAATTTAAAACACTGGTAACTGTTCTATCTGTTGACGGTAAAACAATTGATTTGGCTATTGCTTCAGAATTTAAAGACTTCGAAGATGCCATTCAATATTTCTGTGCCATTGAAAATGGCCTATCCATTTTGGTAACACGTAACACTAAGGACTTTAAGAAAGCCACCATTAAAATTGTTAATCCCGAAACCTTTCTTTCTAAATCAAAATCATTAATTTAAGTTTTGGGCTTTAAGTTTTGTTTTATATCATACATAACTCATTCAATAATACAGACGCTATACAATGAAACTATACATGGAGAATATAGCCTTAGGCGAGTATTCAAATATTAGTTTTTACACTGCTTTAGAAGCATACTACAATATGGGTTTTGAAATCATTAAAGTTGAAAACATGAATGAGTGTGTTGTCCAACATGATAACGTTTTTCTTGGAAGCATTCAATTTATTCATAATGCTTTAAATAAACTTGGACTAACCATTCCAGAGCCCTTAGATTATCCTTCTTCATTGAGAAAATTTCTAGGTAGGGAAGTTTGGGAATCAACTATTGATGAAATTGCTAATAATCCAAACAAATGGAATGTTTTCGTAAAACCCAAAGGCATCGCAAAAAAATTTACGGGACGGTTAATAAAAGGCACCAATGACTTAATTGGTTGTGGAGATATTAACATGAATACTCCTGTTTGGGTATCTCAACCGATACAATTCATTGCAGAATGGAGAGTATTTGTGAGATACGGAAAGGTATTAGGAGTAAGAATGTATAAGGGTGATTGGCGCGCTCAATATGACCCTAATGTGATTGAGAGTGCAATTCACTCCTTCGAAAATGCTCCAATGGGTTACGCATTGGATTTTGGATTAACAAAGGATAATGCTTTACTATTAGTAGAAGCCAATGACGGATATGCCTTGGGGAATTACGGCTTATTTTACATAGATTATGCAAAATTATTATCGGCAAGGTGGGCACAATTAACTGGGCACAAAGATTTGTGTGATTTTTAAATTTTAAAGCATAATTATGTGGTAAGAAAAGTAGGCATATAAGCAATTGCTTAAATACGTATTTAGCGGCACTTTTCATAAGATTAATGGAACAATGAAAATTAACTCAAAAATTAAAATAGACTTGCTTGACTTTATAAAAAATGGCAAGTTCGATTACGTTAAATTGGGACAAACAAGCGAAAACCACAGCTAATAGCGTCGATTGCCAAACCCCAAACCAATACCTAATTATGAAAATACTCCCAGTAATAATCTTGACCTTCCAATTTTATTTGACTTCCTTTGCACAAATAGATTTTAAAAATCCTCCTTGGGATACTGGCTGTGACTCATTGACAACACAGACTGAAATGAATATTTGTAGTTACCAAAAATTTAAAATTGCTGACAGTATTTTGAATTCATCCTATGAAAAACTAATCAAATATATTGAAGATGAATATCAAGATGAGCTTAAAACTACTAAGGACACATCCGAAATTCTTGAGAAAGAATATTTGCAACAATTAAAGGAGCAAAAATATGCTGTAATAAAATCAAGAAACGATTTTAAAGAATTTTTAAACAGTACCACAGACATTATAAATTATCAATATATGGGAGGCACAATGAGACCAATGGCAGTAAATATCTATGCGCTTGAATTGACAGTCAATCAAATAAAAGTACTATTAAATTTAATGGACGAGATAATTTCGAAATAACTGTGTATGACAGAATCTACCTCAGAGCAAAGGCTTAGTGTTCTCACTTTTACAAAATAATAACTTACAACTAACGTTAGGTATACGTGCCGATTCTACTAATAATACTGCAAGCTGCAATTGGGCTTGGAATGCTTTTGTACGGATTTGCAATTATTTTATTAGTGGTGGTTTTTCCAATAATATGGCTCACTACAATTACTCGTGCAATTCGTAAAAGTAAAAAAAATGGTTATCCGTTAGACTGGAGAGCTTACGCTTATGCGGTCATGATGGGGTTTTACTATGGTTTTTTGACTATATTAACAATAGCTGTGCTTGTACTCCTTTTACTCTATTTCTTTGTAGATTTATCTATTTCGTAAACTTAAATCACAAACATATTACCAAAACCTGGCTTTGTGCTGCAACTGTAGTTCCAACATCTAAGTCCCCACCTAACCTGTATTGATATAGGCCAGTAGCATTAAAATTTCATGAAGGATTGCAAAACTAAACCTCCATAAAGTACCCGGCCCCCTTTATGGTTTTTATTACTTCGTGCCCAATTTTCTTGCGGATATTTCTCACGTGTATATCAATGGTTCTTTGTTTTGCCACTTTTTCATTGTGCCATAAGCTCAGGGCAATTTCTAATCGGGTAAACACTTTGCCTGGCTGTGAAAACAAGAGATCCAGCATTTCAAATTCCTTGCGGGGAAAAAAATAGCCTTCTCCGTTTTTATACACACAATAACTTTCTTTATCAATAATAAAATCGCTTTCCTGCCTTTTCCTGCTTTCTTCTATTCTCTGCCTTCTTTTGAGCATGGACTTTATTTTCATCGACAGCAATAAAGGCTTTATGGGTTGCACAACAAAGTCGTCGGCTCCGGAATTTAATGAGGTAATCTGAACATAATCTTCTTCCCTGTCCGAACAAATGATGATATAAGGCTGTATAATTTCTTTATTGCTCCTGATTTCCTGGCACATGATTACTGCATCGGTTTCGCCCAGGTTTAGTTCCGAAACAATAACATCAATGGCTTTGTGCTTAAGGTAATCCATGGCTTCTCTCCTTCCCGCTATCTGTTCCACTTCAAATCCATAGGATTCAAACACGTTTTTCAAGTGCCAGACTTTATCATCGCTATTCCCACTACAAAGAAGTATTTTATTTTTATTTCCGGAAGACATTTCAATGCAATAAGTGTTTAATTTTTTTCAGTTCCCTCCCCTGTACATGAAGTCTGTTACCATAATACAAGGGAGGATGACTGAAAATTACCTGCGTTATTCAATAACCCAGTACTTTTTTAATGTAATACCACCAGTTTCAATAAACCTGAATTATTGATGCGCAACAAATACATTCCATTTTCAACAGCAGTTGTATTTACTACCACCTTCGTTTCATCTTGACTTTCTATGTAACTACCAGTAACTTGTCTTCCATTTAAATCAAACAATTGAACGGTTACCTCTCCCTTATGTGTATAGTCCATAAAGTTAATCTCCACTTTATGGTTTGCCGGGTTTGGCTGTAGTTTTATGAGTGCATGCTCTAATTGATTTTCTTTAACAGAAATCATTAATCCATTGAAGGTTGCATCGGTAAAATCGGTGTTGGCCAAAGCCGCAGAAGAGGCAGCCGGGCGGTAATCAGGGCTTAGGTAGTTGTATGGACTTACGAGAATACCTGTAGTAGCAGCTAAAGAATCGTTTTTCTGATCGTTAAACCAGGTACGAACAGCAAATGTACTTCCAGTGTTTACTTCACAAACTTTTCCGGTAGAAGTTCCGGCAATCAGGTTATTTCTGAATTTTAATACTCCTCCCGTTGCATTACTTTCACAGGCCGTTCCGTCAATATGAATACCACGCTGAAAATCCAAAAATACTGAGTTAAAAATTTTCAGTGCAGTGTTTCTTCTTAATCTGGCACCCCTGCGGTAACCTGAAGCAATGGTAGCGGAAGTGTTTCCACGGAATGGGCCAATTAAAGTGATATTCGAAAAAATGGCTGCTGTTTGCGGAGCGTTTGCGCTGCCCGATGGATCATTGTCTGATTCAAATCCTTCAGAGGTAGACACACTTGGGTTATCTGCAAGCTGTGGATCACGCACCGATAAAGCGAACTGAACCCCTCCTTTGTAACCATTATCGGTATCAAAATCATCATCTAAGTTTCTGTATGAAACGAGGTACTTACAATTAACCGTTCCGCCGAACCATTCAAAAGCATCGTCGTTGGTGAAAGAAACCTGAACGTGATCAATAACTGTGTTACGACCAACAGATCCTAATGTTAAGCCGTTAATTTCTTTGTTCGGCTGATAAACATATCCCGCAAACTCTATGCGCACATAACTTAATACACCCGAATTATCATTGTCATCAGGGCTGGCACTGCCGTATTCGGTATCGGCCGACTGTGCAAGACCTTCAACATATCCTACTCCTCCGGTAATGTTATTGGAAGCCTTGCCTAACAGAATTAAACCACCCCAATCGCCCAGGCCTCTTTGCCCGGCAGGTTGATTAGAAGTAAATACTATTGGTTTGGATGCAGTACCGGCTGCCATTATTTTTGACCCTTTGGTAATAAATAAGCCCGAGCCTGCAGTAACCTTATCACCCAGAATTACTGTTCCTGGTTCTATGGTAAGCACAGCTCCGTTTTTCACAAAAATTTGTCCCTGCAGCAAATACACATTGTTCGCTGTCCAGGTGGTGTTGGTGGTAATGTTGGCATTTACCTGAGTAGTGTGAGCAGGATAGGTTTTGTTTTGGCTATCCCATTCCGTCCATCCTTCTGTCCACATCGCAGTGGGTGCAGGTGCAAAAGCACCTCTGTAATTTGTAGCTTCAAAAAAAGGAACCTGAGCTTCCATGGTTTGCAAGGCCGTTAAGAACATAGCAGAAATGTAAAATCTTTTCATTGTAGTTGTATTAATTTCTGTCAAAATTATTAACCTGGTATTGGTTTAGGTTTACCTAAACTTTATGTAAAATTTACAGCAGACTTATTAAATTGTTAAGGGCGGCAGTATTTTATTAACCATTTCATAATATAAAAGCCATGTTTCTGAAAACATGGCTTAAACTTCTATTCCATTACCGGTAAAATTTCCGCGGTTTAATTCTGTCTCAAAGAAGGGAATCGTATGACTATTAAAATTTATAACTCAGGCTTAAGGAAAACACCCTTCCATTATTACTCACCCATATTTTATCATCTTTTGCTGAATCAAATTTTCTATTCTGGTTTCTGTCCTGATAAAAAGTGAGTTTTTGAGCAAATACATCTTTTATATTCAGTTTCACATCCAGCGAGCCATTCAGAAAAGTTTTACCCAATTGGGCATCCATAACCGTTCTGCCATTTTCCCAAAGATCAGGTTCATTTTTATTTCCTACATAATAAATTCTGCTGCCCGATCTGTTTAACGCTACATTGGCTGAGAATCCACTTTTACTATCATAGTATAAAATACCGGTGTTAATAATATATGGAGATTGTCCCTGCATAGGCCTTTCTTTCATCGTTGCTCCGATGATGTCTTCAGCATTTACCTTTGATTTGATGTAGGTATAGTTGGCAAAGAGGGTAATATTATTCAGGAACAAGCTGGAATCCATGCCCAATGCTACTCCAGGAATTATTCTGAATTCAGCTTCTGCTCCATAGCTCATCGCTCTTGACACATTGATGTAAGTAATTTCACTGGTTACATCTACCCTCGATTTCATTTCTATGGGATTAGTAAAGTCTTTGTAAAAGGTGCTGGCCGATAGTATTTGTCCTCTTCCCGGATAAATCTCATAGCGCAGGTCGTAGTTTTTTATCAGGGCTCTTTTTAAATCAGGGTTTCCAGACACTACAAACTGTGTAGCATAATCGTAAAATGCAAATGGAGCCAGCTCTCTGAATTCAGGCCTGTTTACCGTATGAGAGTATGCAAGTCTTATATTTTGTTGTTCGGTTAGGGCAAAAGTAAGGTTAACAGAAGGTAAAAAGTCTGCTAAAACAGTATTGATGTCTACCACAGACTTATCCAAATTCTGTGCATGTAACCGCTGGTTAAACTGTTCCATTCTGCAGCCACCGGTTATTCTTAACTTATCCATTATGCGGTTATCCAGCATCAGGTAAGCTGCATTCAGTTCTGAGTAAGCGGTATAACTATCATTTGGTTTGGTGCCATCTTTTAGTTTAAACCCACCAATATTTGTGCCCAGCTGCCCCATGTTATTGCTATCGAATATCTGGTCTTCGGGTAAATACAAGAGTTGTTGATTAAACTGAAGTGTTCCCCCTACGGAGCTGTGTTTCTGATATCCCAGTTGGCGTGCAGCAAATGTTCTTTCCCTTATTTGTGCCAGTATTCCGGCCTTTATTTCGGCTTTCCATTTCCATTGTTTTACTTCTACTGAACGCGCAACATCTGCTTTTGCACTCTTCATTGCTTCCTCTGTTAAAGCACTAAACATAAAGCCTCCATAATCAGGTCCAACGCTGGATTGATCAATTGCCGCAGCATACATGGTGTCGGTAGCAATGGGATCATTGATGTCTGCCACCTGAGTAAGGCGTAAATAACGACTTATTTTCCGGTTGGGTATTGTAGAACGTACACCGGTATAAGAAGCAGTCCAGTTGGTTCTGAGTTTAAGTAAGGGAATATAATGTGTACCACATATTTGAGAGGAGTGAATACGCCCTGCTTTGTAGAAGCGTTCTGTAGACTTCAACAGCGTAGGGTTTTCCTCCAGAGGAGTTGGGGTACCTGTCCTAACTGTTACACGGTCATCTGCATTGGCACTACCCAGGTTTTTCAACTCTATTTGATGGTTTTCATTCAGTTTGAAAGAAATATTAGCCAGCAAACCTGAAAGGTGTTGTGCCGCATAAGCTTTATCGGTATAGGCAGTCTCTAACTGAGTGGGTACATTTTCGTCCATATTACTGGCATAACTTCTTCGTTCTGTTTCATTGTAAGTATAGCTGCTATTTTGAGTGAGGGCCAATAATACTCCGAGTTGCGATTTTCCTAATTCCATGTTTCTGCCCATAGAAAACTGAAAGGAGGAATTGGGGGCAAAATTCTTCGAAAACAGTGCCCAGTCGTTTTTCATACCTTTAGCTAATTGAGCCTGATCACTTGCTAATTGTGGGAAATCATTTACCGAAGGTAAGCTTGCCGGCAGGTTTCTGCTTCCATCATCTATTCCTGTCCAGTCATATTTGCCTCCCTTAGTGTATATCCTTTGTTTACCTGTGGTAATTGTATTATAGCCTGTACCCACTGAAAAGGAATAAAAATTTTTATCGGGAATACTTTTAGTGTTTACCTGTATTACACCACCTGCAAACTCGGCTGGTAAATCGGGGCTGGCTGTTTTGGAAATGACCAGGTTATCCAGCATAACTGCAGGAAACAAATCAAATGAAAATGCTTTTCTGTCGCTTTCAGTACTTGGCAATGGGGCACCATTAATATAAGCGGCATTGTATCTTTCGTTTAAGCCTCTAACAATTACAAATTTATTATCCTGAATAGCGGCACCACTCACGCGTTTTAAAATATCGCTGGTATTTCTGTCGGGAGTTTTCTTAATTAATTCAGCTGAAATGCCATCACTTACACTGGGATTATTTTTTTGCATCATGAGTAAGGCATTGTTATTTTCTTTATTAATAGTAGCCGTTACTGTTACGGTGGCTAAAGTATCTCCTACCGGTTCTGCCAAAGAAATGTTGAGTGTGAGTACTTCATTCTCTTTGAGGGTAATTCCAACAAAACGCTTATCGGCGTATGATACGTACCTGCACAGTATATTATAGGTTCCTGCTTTTAAATGACTGATGGCATAATTTCCGTCGAAATCGGTAGCAGCACCCATACTTGTTCCCTCTATTAATACACTGGCACCCGGTAATGTTTCTCCTGTTTTTGCATCCATCACTTTGCCAATAATCTTTCCTTCCTGTGCGGCCATTCCCTTCCACGCAGTAAACAGGATCACTAACATTATTACCCTTTTTATAATTGTAAACATAGCTGTATATTTTCTGACAAAATTCAGCCCTATATTCAAACTTAATGTATCTTTAATGTTATTGATTTGTTAATTACCTTCTTTTTTAAGTCATAATCCTTAACAAATTCTTAACTTACAGTCATGCCCAATCCAGTATATTTGCAACGATTAATTTTATGGAATCATGAATCAGGCAAACCCTAAAATACTTTTGGTAGATGATGAACAGGATATTCTTGATTTTTTAAGTTACAACCTGAAAAAAGAAGGTTACTTTGTACATACCGCAAATAATGGCCGTGATGCCATAAAAATTGCCCGGAAAGAAATACCTGACCTTATTATACTAGATGTGATGATGCCCGATTTGGACGGGATTGAAACCTGCCGCGAATTAAGGGAAACAGAAGGATTAAAAGATGTAATGATTGCTTTTCTTACTGCCCGGAATGAAGATTATTCGCAGATTGCAGGCTTTGAAGTAGGTGCTGATGATTATATTACCAAACCTATTAAACCCCGGGTACTGAGCAGCCGCATTAAAGCCTTATTAAGGAGGGCTTCCAGCATGGAGCCGGCTAAAGAAGAACTGAACCTGGGAGGTATTAAAATTGACCACGACCGTTATTTAGTATTTAAAGAAGAAAAAGAAATCAGCCTGCCAAAAAAAGAATTTAAACTATTAGCCCTTTTGGCCACCAAACCCGGAAAAGTTTTTACCCGTGAATTTATTTTGCAACAGGTATGGGGAGATGAAGTGATTGTAGGCGACCGGACAATAGATGTACATGTTCGCAAATTAAGGGAGAAGCTGGGCGAGGATTATATTATAACCATTAAAGGTATTGGGTATAAATTTGAATTTTAACCTGCCTTTCCTTAAAAAGATTAACTTTGCCACAAAAACTTGAATACCAAAAAAAATATACTGCTTATTTTTTATTGTATTCTATTTTCGCTTAGCTTATGCTTCGTGTTGTGGATTTCCGGGCTGTTCAACCTTAACTTTCAATTATCAGGATTTAACTTATTATACCTGGGAGTTGCTTGCTTTTCCTTATCCTACCTCTTCTTTTCTTTTCACTTAAAAAAAACGGTCTTTCCGCAAATAGAAAAAAACATCAATGATCTGCTGAAGTTTTATCCGAAAAAGGAATCTGAAAAAAACACGGCCCCTTTGCCACTTTCTGGCGACCCGCTGGAACGCTTGAATAATGAAATAACCCGCATTGGTAATGACCGGCTTAAAGAACATGAACACCTCACCCGATTAGAAAACTACCGTAAAGAATACCTCGGTAATGTGTCTCATGAGTTAAAAACTCCCATTTTTAATATTCAGGGATATGTCTCTACGTTAATTGACGGTGGACTTCACGATCCCAGCATAAATATGGATTACCTGAAACGGGCGGATCGCAGTGTAGACCGGATGATCAACATCATAGATGATCTGGAAACTATTTCACAACTGGAGAGTGGTTCCATGATTATTGATACGGAAAAATTTGACATTCTTGAGCTGTGTATCGATGTTACGGGTCAATTAGAACTGGCTGCCTCGAAAAAAGGAATTAAACTTTGGGTGAATAAAGAACATCATCAATCCATCCGGGTAATTGCAGACAAATTCAGAATCAGGCAAGTCATGGCAAACTTACTAACCAACTCTATAAAGTATGGCAGTGAGAATGGTGAAACAACTATTACATTCAAAAATAATGGCGATACTGTTTTTATCACCGTTTCCGATAATGGCATTGGTATAGAAGAAGAACATCTGGGCAGGCTCTTTGAACGTTTCTACAGGGTAGATAAAGGCCGTTCCCGCGAACAAGGCGGAACCGGGCTGGGTTTGGCAATTGTTAAACATATTTTAGAAGCTCATGACCAAAACATTACAGTTACCAGTAGTGTTGGAAAAGGCAGCACCTTTAGCTTTTCCTTGAAAAAAGCCTGATGGAAACAGGACGGTTACAATTTTTATATATTTAATTATCAATTGTTTATCCCTTGTTTCTTAAAAAAACTAAAAACTAAAAAAATATCCTGTTTTCCATGATGATTTAACCAAAGCATTATGTTATTTTTGCATAAAAAAGTTTAACTAATGACGACGTTGCCATGCAAGAAATCCACTTAACAGGAATCAAATACATTGAACTCCATAATACCTCCGAGCTGCAGTTTAAATATAAACCAGATGTTCCTAAATTAAAAGTTGTAGGTAATATCATGATAGCAGACAATGAAGAAGAAGATGATGTTGAAGGAATTGTGTTTCTTACACAAAAGCAACTCAACCAGGTTTTAAACAACAAAGAAATAGAGCTGAAAACAAGCGAAGAAAACAAATGGGCCACTTCCAGGCCACTCACCAAAGAACAGATAAAAAAAATTGGTCTTATTAATTTAGAAAGTGAATACTTAGGGCAGAGTGGTGACCAAAAATGTTATGAAGTGATAAAAGTTTCAGAATAAAGTAAGCTTTTAGCGGGAATTTACGCCGGAGTTAACAACTCCGGTTTTTTTTTTGCCGGAAAATCCTATTTTTATACGGGCATTCCCCGCAATAGTCTATGTATTTTAAAATCCCTTATCATGCCGTCCTCTTCTGGTTTCTGGCTATGTTCCTGGCTATTTCAATTACTATAAATGCCCAACAACTTAACTATACCTTCTTTTCCAATGAACATGGACTTTCCCAATCAGATGTACTTAGCCTGAAAGAAGACTCAAGAGGTTACCTCTGGGTAGGCATGAACGGCGGAGGATTAAATCGCTTCGATGGAAACAAGTTTACCATCTTTGATGAAAATGATGGTTTGGCCGGAAGCATTATAAAAACGATTGAAGAGGACAGCGAAGGCAATATGTGGTTTGGAAGCAAGTGGGGAGGCGTATCCATGTACAATGGAAGAAAATTTGTGAACTATACCAACAAAAACGGACTCTTAGACAATACCGTAGTGGGGATAAGCAGGGGTAAACACAATCAAATTATTATAGCTACTACTAAAGGTTTGCATGTTGCAGAAAACGGAAAAATTACCCAGCTCAAAAAAGTAAATGAAAAACTGGGTGTAACCATCAGTGGTATTTTTGCAGACAGTAAAGGATATATCTGGATCATCAGCAGCAACAAATTACTGAGAACAGACGGGGAGCAAATACAAAACATGAATGAGCTATTAAACATTGGAAAAAATGTTTACTTTACTGTTGTTACCGAAGATCATAAAGGGCATTACTGGCTGGGATCATACTTAGAAGGTATTTTTGAAGTAATACCCATCGACAATAATCACTTCAGCATTATCCCTCATACCGATGTGCAAAAAGTGGCAACCAGTTGGGTTAATTCCCTTTTCGTTGACAAAAAAGACAATATCTGGGTTGGTACCAATCACAGTGGTCTTTTTAAATTTGAATCGGTAAATAAAGAACTTCAACTTACTGTATCCGATTTCAGCCCCAATATTATTTCCCAATTTTGTGAAGACCACTTCGGAAATTTATGGTTTGGTGTAGGAACCATTGGATTGGTAAAATATACTCCAAGTCCCTTTCAAACCTACGAAGCTATTGAGGGTTTAAAAGAAAGCTCCCTATTCGGGCTTACCTACCATGAAGGCAAGCTCTGGCTGGCCAGTAATGGTAAAGGTGTTTATACCTACGATGGGAATAAGGTAAAAAATTACACTAGCAAAAACGGACTGCTGGATGAATTTACGACCTGCCTGATGAAGGATAATAAAGGTGTACTTTATATTGGGACCCAAAAGGGGCTTAACTATTACAAAAACGGGAAATTCTACTCCTTAACCCTTTCTTCAAAAAATGTCAATGTTTCCTCTCTCATGGTTGATTCAAAGGGTTTGTTATGGATAGGCACTTATGGCTCGGGTTTGCTGAAATACGATGGAAAAACAGTAAGCCCCAGCAATGCCGATGAAGAATTAAGTAATGATTACATACTTTCTATTTTTGAAGACAGTAAAAAAAATATTTGGGTGGCGGCTAACTCTGGCATTACCAAAATAAGTCCCGACCATCAATTTACCCGTTACAATACTACCGATGGGAATAACAATTATACCATGGGAGGTTTTGCGGAAGACAAGTACGGAAATATCTGGATCAGCAATGAACGTGGACTAATACGTTATAACGGTCATGAATTCAAGCATTTCAACATGGACAACGGGCTCACCTCCACTATGCTCTACCTGTTAAAAATGGACAAATCGGGGAATTTATGGACCGGCCATAACAAAGGGGTAGACAAAATAACCATAGGTCAGGATGGAGAATTTCAGGATATTGTGAATTACAGTTTCCAGGAAGGCTTTAAAGGTATTGAATGTAACTTTAATGCCGTGATGGAAGACTCTGTGGGGAATTTATATTTTGGAACACTTAAAGGAGTAATAAAATACAGCCCGGCCTTTGATATGCAATATGACAGTAAACCAAATTTACACATCACCGGCATAAAAGTATTGGGTGAGGAAACCGACTTGGATAAATTCAGTAGCGGCTTATCGCCCTGGTACCGCTTACCCGTAAACCTGCAATTGCCCTATGATAAAAACAACCTTACCTTCGAATACCTGGGTGTGGATTTACATTCACCTGAAAAAGTAAAATATGCTTATAAACTGGATGGCATAGACAAAGAATGGATCAGCACCAACACCCCGGTAACTACCTTCAACAACTTAGCACCAGGGCAATACATTTTTAAAGTAAGAACAACTTCCTACGATAAAACACATGCGGTTTACGCAGAGTATCCCTTTACCATTTTACTCCCCTTCTGGAGAACCTGGTGGTTCATTATTTCTACCAGCATTAGCTTGTTACTGATTATTTATGCCGTTTACCGCATCAGAACCCACCAGATTCAGAAACGCAACCAGGAGCTGGAAAGATTGGTACAACAAAGAACCAGTGAAATTATTAAACAATCACAAAAAATAGAGACCCTGTTTAAAGAAATCCATCACCGCGTTAAAAATAATTTACAGGTTATTAATAGCCTGCTTAACCTGCAATCCTATTACATTACCGACGAAAAAACCCTGGCTACCTTTAAAGAATGCCAGAACAGAATATACACCATGGCGCTGTTACACGAAAAGCTCTACGCTACCCATGATATTACCAGCCCTAAATTAGATCCCTACGTACACAAGCTTACTGAGCACCTGAAAGATGCCTATACCTTAAATTACAAGGTTGATTTTGACATAAAAATTAATGCCAGCAATATCGGAAACGATACCATTATTCCGCTGGGCTTATTAATCAATGAACTGGTGTCGAACTCCCTGAAATATGCCTTTAAAGATAAACAGGAATGCAGCAACATCATTACCATACATATCAATACCATTGATGCTAAAAACCACACCATGCTCATTGGAGATAACGGTAAAGGCTGTAAAATAAATTTTAACCGCGAACAAAAAACCTTTGGACTGGAACTGGCCAAAATTTTAACCGAGCAACTTAACGGAAAAATTAATCAATTAGACCAGCCCGGAACCATGTTCAGGCTGGAATTTCAATCTATTGACAAAGAATTAAGTAAAACCCCCTGATTTTTTTAAAAATAAATTTGGAAATAACACAGATTGTAGTATATATTTGCAGGAGTAATGAAAAGAAGTTTATTAAATAACAATTGGTGGTGGTTCGCAACAACGTTGTGAACAGCTGATTTTATTTAATCCAAAGGCATATCAACCCGCCCGCTGTTCTGAAACAGCGGGCTTTTTTTTTATACCATGATGACTACCAAAATATACACCCGTTTTATATCGCTTAATGCAGATACCCTTACCCCTGTAAGTATATACCTGAAAATACGCGATAAATTTAATAACCCCGTACTACTGGAAAGCTCCGATTATCATGCTTCCCAAAACAGCACTTCTTTTGTATGCTTTCAGCCCTTAGCCAGTATTAGTCTTCAGAACAATAACCTGGTAGTACAAAACTCCAAAGGCGAACACAGTACCAAAACCCTGCTCAACAAAAACTCCCTGCTCACAGAGTTAAACAGTTTTAAAAATTCCTTTGATTTGGTGTCTCCGCAACCTGAAGGAATTTCACAAGGTTTATTTGGGTATACCAGTTATGACGCGGTACACTACTTTGAAGATATCGATTTTGATACTAATCATTACTCTTCCGCTGAAATTCCGGACATCATTTATTCCCTTTACCAATATGTTATTGTTATTAATCACTTTCATAATGAAATGTTCCTCATCGTCAATCATTTCGAGGAAGATGAAATAGCCCCAGGCCTGCAGCAATTAGTTGACTTGCTCAATAACAAAAGCTATCCCAGCTATACCTTTCACCTCAAAGGAAAAGAATCCAGCAACATGAGCGATTCCAGGTTTTTGGAAATGGTGGCCAGCGGTAAAAAACACTGTCAGTTGGGAAATGTGTTTCAACTGGTTTTATCCCGCTCGTTTTCACAGGCCTTTAGCGGCGATGAATTTAATGTTTACAGGGCTCTGCGAAAAATCAATCCTTCTCCCTATTTATTTTATTTCGACTTCGGAAACTTTAAATTATTTGGATCTTCGCCTGAGGCACAACTGGTCGTTAAAAATAACATCGCCGAAATACATCCTATTGCCGGAACGGTAAAACGTACCGGTAACGATGAAGAAGACTTATTGTCTACCGAAAAATTGAAAATAGACAAAAAAGAAAATGCTGAACACATTATGCTCGTAGACTTAGCCAGAAATGACCTGAGCAGACATTGTCAATCGGTGCAGGTAGACAAACTCAAGGAAATTCATTTTTATTCGCACGTTATACACTTAGTTTCAAAAGTTAGCGGGCAACTTAAAAAAAACCTTCCTGCCTACCAAATGATGGCTGCCTCTTTTCCCGCCGGTACATTGTCAGGGGCTCCCAAACACAAGGCCATGCAACTCATTCATCAGTATGAACGGGATAAGAGAGGTTACTATGGTGGCTGCATAGGATTTATGGGTTTTAATAATAATTTTAATCACGCCATTATGATCCGTACCTTTCTCAGTAAAAACAATTGCCTGTATTACAGAGCTGGTGCAGGTGTGGTAGTACACTCCAATGAGCATAATGAACTCATGGAAGTGAACAACAAAATAGGCGCGCTCAGGCAAGCCATTCAAAAAGCAGGAACCAATCAACTTTAAGAAAACCATGAAACTACTTATTTTAGATAACTACGACAGCTTCACGTATAACCTGGTACACCTGGTAGAAAAAGTAAGCGACATCCCGTATGAAGTACACCGTAATGACAAAATCGATCTCGAAGCGGTAAACCACTTCGACAAAATTTTACTCTCTCCTGGCCCGGGTGTTCCGGCCGAAGCAGGAATATTGCTGGATACCATTCGTACCTATGCTGCCCAAAAAAGTATTTTAGGCGTTTGTTTGGGAATGCAGGCCATTGGCGAAGCTTTTGGAGGTTCACTGCATAACCTGAATACCGTTTTTCATGGTATTGCAACACCTGCAACCATCATCAGGGAGGATCAACTCTTCCGCAAGTGCCCCGCATCCTTTATGGTAGGCCGCTATCACTCCTGGGTAGTAAATCCAGAAAAACTTCCGGATACGCTGGAAACATTGGCTATCGATGAAGAAAACAACATCATGGCGCTAAGGCATAAAACATTTGATGTAAAAGGAGTGCAATTTCACCCTGAATCCATTTTATCTGAACACGGAGAAACAATTATCAGCAACTGGATCAACCAATAATTTGACAATTTCAATACTATGCGTCATCAGCTACATAAACTCTATCAACACCAGGTACTTTCCCGCGAAGAAGCCAAAGAAACGCTTATTCAGATTTCTTCAGGAGCCGTTAACGCCTCTCAAATTGCCTCATTTATTACAGTTTACCTGATGAGGCCCATTGCTGTTGAGGAATTAAAAGGTTTTAAAGATGCGCTGCTGGAACTTTGCCTGCGTGTAAACTTTCATGAACCAGTGATGGACCTGTGTGGTACCGGCGGTGATGAACGAAACACTTTCAACATCTCCACCCTAAGCTCCTTTGTAGTAGCTGCAAGTGGAGTAAAAGTAGCCAAACATGGTAACTATGGCGTTTCTTCTGTAAGCGGTTCCTCTAATGTACTCGAGTATTTTGGTTATACCTTCACCAACAAAGAAGAAGTGCTAAAAAAACAATTAGACACCTGCAATATCTGCTTTATGCATGCTCCACTCTTTCATCCTGCCCTTAAGCAGGTTGCGCCAATACGCAAAGAGATAGGGATAAAAACTTTTTTCAATATGCTGGGGCCATTAGTTAATCCTGCCTTTCCACAGTTTCGTATGACCGGTGTTTTTAACCTGGAACTGGCCCGCACATACAACTACCTGCTGCAGGAAGAATCCTGCACTTACTGCATCGTACATAGTCTGGATGGCTACGATGAAATATCCAATACCAGTCCGTTTAAAATTTACACTCCGAAAGGAGAGGCCCTGGTACATCCTGCTCAATTAGGACTTAAGCTTTGTCTGCCTGCTGATTTGTATGGAGGCTCCAGTGTTAAAGCTGCTGCAGAATTATTCTTAAACATACTGGAGGGTAAGGGAAGTGAAGCGCAGCAAAATGCGGTAATTGCCAATGCTGCCTACAGTATTGCCTGTTATACCGGTAAAACAATTGAAGACTGTTTAGCAATAGCCCGCGAAAATCTGACGAACAAAAATGCCCTGAACACCTTTAAAAAACTCATAAAACAAAGTGAACATGAATATATTGGATAATATTATTGCACACAAACACAAAGAAGTGCAACTGCGTAAGGATTTATATCCGGTTAAATTACTTGAGAAAAGCATTTATTTTGCTGCACCCCCTGTTTCCTTAAAGAAGTACCTGTTAAGAGAAGACAAGTCAGGGATTATTGCAGAAATAAAGAGAAAATCTCCTTCCAAAGGTATCATCAACAAATATGCGGATGTAGAAAAAATTTCCATTGGATACATGCAGGCCGGAGCCAGTGCCTTGTCGGTACTTACCGATGAACAATTTTTTGGAGGCAAAAGTGAAGACCTTACCATTGCCAGAAGCTTTAACTACTGCCCTATTCTGCGCAAAGATTTTACCATTGATGAATACCAGATCATAGAAGCCAAATCAATAGGAGCCGATGCTGTTTTACTGTTGGCCAATGTATTGAGTGTACAACAAATAAAAAACTTTACGCAGGTGGCTCATCAATTGGGGATGGAAGTTTTATTAGAACTGAGGGAAGAAGAAGAAATGGAGGCCTATACACCAGCAATTGATGTAGTGGGAATAAACAACCGTAACCTTAAAAATTTTGAAGTATCCCTGGAAAACTCTATTCGTATGGCTTCACTGCTTCCTGCCTCTTCTGTTAAAGTTTCGGAAAGTGGCATTAATACCGCAACAGACATACTGTATCTGAAACAGCACGGTTATCAGGGCTTTCTGATTGGAGAAAAGTTTATGAAACACAGTAAGCCCGAGGCCGCCTGCAGTGAATTCATCAGAGATGTTCTGGAATTACAATCCAAAGCATTTACCAGTACACAACACAAAGCATAGCAGGTATGTTTATAATATCAAAAATTTAATTTACCCATGCACCTTAAAATTTGCGGATTAAAATACCCGGAGAACATAGAAGCGGTAATGGAACTGGAGCCAGACTACATGGGGTTCATCTTTTATGAAAAATCTCCCCGTTATGCCGGTGCTTCGCTTTCTCCTGATTTTCTCTGGAGCATTCCGAAAAAAATAAAAAAAGTAGGCGTGTTTGTCAACGCTGATTCCATCAGCGTTTTAGACACGGTAGCCCGCTATAACCTGGACTTAGTTCAATTGCACGGTGATGAATCGCCAGCGTTCTGTGCTGAACTTAACAAACAGGTTCCGGTAATTAAAGCCTTTCAGTTAAGCGCCACCTTTAACTTTCATACATTGGCTGCCTATCAGGAATCCTGTCACTTTTTTCTCTTCGATACAGCCAGTACCAACTTCGGCGGTTCAGGACAACAATTTGATCATAACCTGCTCAGGCAATACACCTATAGTAAAAAAATATTTGTGAGTGGTGGCTTAGATACAGCAGCTGTAAAAGCGCTTGCAGGTAAAGGAGTGTATTGCGCTGATGTAAATAGCCGCTTTGAGTCGGAACCCGGATTAAAAGATATACCTAAACTCAGGGAGTTAATTGAAATTTTTCCGGAGAAAATGAAAGCAGATGACTCGGAAAGGAAATCAACAAGGAACAGTAAACATTAATTGAATAGATATAAAACAACTATGAACTATTTAGCGGACAATAACGGTTACTATGGAGGGTTTGGAGGAGCCTACATTCCCGAACTACTCTTCCCGAATGTAGAAGAGTTACGAAACACCTACCTTCAGGTGTTACATGACCCTGCTTTTATTGAAGAATTTAATTCTTTATTAAAAGACTACGTGGGCAGGCCCAGTCCTTTATACCTTGCCAAAAGATTGTCGGAAAAATACGGGGTAAAAATTTACCTGAAGCGGGAAGACCTTAACCATACCGGTGCCCACAAAATAAACAATACCATAGGTCAGATTTTACTTGCCAAAAGGCTGGGGAAAAAAAGAATTATAGCCGAAACCGGAGCCGGGCAGCACGGAGTGGCAACAGCTACTGTTTGTGCCTTGATGGGCCTTGAGTGTATCGTTTATATGGGCGAAACAGATATACAGCGCCAGGCACCCAATGTGGCCCGCATGAAATTGCTGGGAGCAACGGTAATACCCGCCACCTGCGGCAGTAAAACACTTAAAGATGCAACCAATGAGGCCATCCGTGACTGGATCAATCATCCTGAAAACACTTATTACATTATTGGTTCCGTTGTGGGGCCACATCCTTATCCTGATATGGTAGCCCGCTTTCAGTCGGTGATCAGTGAGGAAATAAAACAACAACTGCAGGAAAAAGAAGGAAAAGAAAACCCGGATTATGTGATAGCCTGTGTGGGCGGAGGGAGTAATGCTGCAGGCGCATTCTATCATTACCTGTCTGATCCCTCTGTAAATCTGGTTGCTGCGGAGGCAGCCGGAAAAGGCATTAACAGCGGCCATTCAGCTGCAACCAGTGTATTGGGTAGCACCGGTATTATACACGGTAGTAAAACCCTGCTCATGCAAAGTGCCGACGGACAAATCATAGAACCTTACAGCATTTCGGCGGGTCTTGATTATCCGGGTATTGGCCCCCTGCACGCCCACCTTCACCAAACAGGAAGAGCCAGGTTCCTGAGTATTACTGATGATGAAGCTTTGGAAGCTGCCTTTGAATTATGCAGCCTTGAAGGCATTATTCCTGCCCTGGAAAGCGCACATGCCCTGGCCTGCCTGAAACAACTCAGCTTCCAAACCAACCAGGTAGTAGTAGTGAACCTTTCCGGAAGAGGAGACAAAGATTTAACCACCTATATTCAGCATTTTCATCCAACAGCTTAACCCTATGAACCGGATTAACCAACTCTTTAACACTAAAAACACCAACATCCTTTCGGTATACTTTACGGCAGGATATCCCGAACTACACAGCAGCCTTACCATTATGGAAGCCTTGCAAGATGCGGGGGTTGACATGATAGAAGCCGGCATACCCTTCTCAGATCCCTTGGCCGATGGCCCGGTAATTCAGGCCAGCAGCGAAAGAGCCCTTAAGAACGGCATGAACTTAGCCTTTCTGTTTGCTGAACTAAAAACCCTAAGAGAAAAAATTAGCATTCCCGTTTTACTCATGGGTTACCTGAATCCAGTCATGCAATATGGCGTTGAAAAATTTCTTCGTAGTTGCCAGGAAAGCGGAATAGATGGAGTAATTATCCCTGATCTTCCTTTAAAAGAATATATAGATGAATACGAGTCGCTGTTTCAGCGTTATGGTATTCATGCAGTGTTTCTGATTACCCCGCAAACCACTGAAGAACGGATACGGCTTATTGACCAGCACAGTCACTCCTTCATCTATATGGTTTCTTCAGCCAGCACTACCGGCACTAAAGACAATATACAGGCTCACCAAACTGACTATTTTTCACGTATACAGCACCTGAAACTAAAAAACCCTTGTTTAACCGGCTTTGGCATTTCCAGTGCGCAAAGCTTTGAAACTGCCTGTAAATATAGCTCCGGAGCTATTATTGGCAGCGCATTTATTAAAGCTATTGCTACTCAAGAGCAATTACCTGAAAAAATAAAAAAATTTATTACAAGTATCAGACCAGCTGTAAACAGCACCCGTGCTTAACCTTAACAATTTACCCTATGATCATTCAATTAGAAGAACAACTCAATAAAGAACATTACACAGCCATACAAAAACTCCTGAGCTCCCTTCAGTTTAAAAGCATGGACGTAAAAACCACAGAAGGGCATTACCTGGTTTGCATCGGAAAAAAAGAAACCGACATCAGGCTCATCGGACATCTTCCGGGCGTAAAAGACGTGCACAGGGTATCGGAGAGTTATAAATTAGTTTCCGGAAAATGGAAAATAAAACCTACGGTAATTGACCTGGGCGGTGGGGTAAAAATTGGTGGCGGGCCACTTACTTTGATGGCCGGCCCCTGTTCCATTGAGAACGAGGAACAAATCCTCAGCATCATAGAACATTTAAAAGCCAACAACATCCGCATCATGCGGGGTGGCGTGTACAAACCCCGCAGCTCTCCCTACGCCTTCCGGGGACTGGGTATTGAGGGGCTAAAATTATTCTCCTCCCTTTGCAGAAAAAATGACATCAAAATAATTACAGAAGTCATGCAGGTTTCACAGGTGGAGGAAATGTACCCATACGTAGATGTGTATCAGGTAGGAGCCAGAAATTCTCAAAACTTTAACCTGTTGGATGCCCTGGGAAAAGTAGACAAGCCCATCTTAATTAAACGGGGAATGAGCGGAACCATTGATGAATTGCTACAATCGGCCGAATACATTTTTAGTGGCGGAAACGAGAAACTAATGCTGTGTGAGCGGGGTATCAGAACCTTTGAGAATGCGTACCGCAATACCTTTGATATTAATGCCATTCAGGTACTGAAAGATAAATCGCACCTGCCGGTCATTGCCGATCCATCACACGGAGTGGGAATAAGAAATTATGTTCCCGGAATTGCGATGGCTGCTGCTGTTGCAGGTGCTGATGGAATTATTTACGAAGTACATGAAACGCCCGAAGAAGCCTTATCGGATGGACAACAAACATTAAACTTTGAAGAAAGCAAAAAATTGGTGGAGGCCCTGCAGGTATTGAAAATGGCCTGTAAGTGAACTTTACACTCAATTAGGAGGTTTAATGATTTAGTACATTTATTGAACCCTAAGGTGCTTTCGGTTCTTTGGCTTTTACTATTATTATCATGAAACAAAATTTACCTATATATTACAAGCCTTGCATACCTCACACTTACTTTTACTTAACCATAGACTTCTTTCTGCTAACTGCTTATCGAAGTAATCAATTACTTTATGCTTCATTCCAAAAGCTGCATAAACAAGGTTATTTCTTTTTATCTTATCCGACCATAAATATTTCAGCGTTCTCAACGGTGTTTTTTTCAAATATTTACGGGTGTTCGGATAGCGGCTTAATAATCGGATACAATAATTCTCAAACTCCAGATCGAGTACCTCTGTATTACTCAGAAATATTTCAGCCCCGTAGCCTATAATAATTGCATCACCTCCCCATTCATTCTGAATTGCGTAAAGCAGGGTAGTGCTTTTAATTTCAATCCTTAAATCAATATCAAGAGGGGGGATTTGGCTTTGAGAAAATTGCACCTTTGCTTGCCGGAAATCAATAGTTAAAATATTTTCAGAAACTGCATCTGAAATTTCAATACTGAATTTTATTTTAGAGCGAATGCCAGGTGGAATAATATCCTGCATGCCTACAACATGTTGTTCTACCTGGGCAAAAAGTTTTTTTACCTCCTCATCATTAATTTTCCGAATTGTTCTTTTTTCGGCAATCTCCTCTGCGTATTCCTCATCAATCCTATCCAATAAATTCGCTGACCATTGGTGATATGGGGAAAGCTGACTGATTGCTCCCTGCTCCAACTTGTCTCCAGGGTATGCTTCTATTATTTTCACTTTTGATGATGGTGCATACTCCTCATAAAATTCTTTTATTTTGTATCGGGGGAATTTGGTTGTATTTATCCATCTTTGATTATCATCCAACAAAATAAAGTCGCTGCCAAAAGGTATAGCACATTCGGGTGAAAGACTGTCTGCAATTCTACAAAAGTTCTTCAAAAAAAACACTTCCCTTGTTTGGGCAATTTCAACATCATTTTTTTCCGGAGCATGTACCGTATTCGGGAAATAAGAAGCCCCTCCGTAACTTGAAAAAAGGTAATCTATTTTCGGCCATCTGCTTTTGATTTTTCGAACAAAATATCCGATCATAGCAGCAGATGCCGAAGGTAATGCATCATTAATATTAACGATTACCTGCCCCTCAGCCTCTATCACCATTACAGTATCTAAATTATTTGCAAGATAAGTCACTCTAATGTTCTTTGTAAGCTCAACTGTTTCTTCTGACTTTATTTCCCTTACACTTTGAAAACCCAATACATTAAAAAACTCACAAGTACCGCCAAACCATGAATAGGGATAAAATAACTGCGCTCTGGTATTAATCATTTGCAAACTTGGTGGATGCAAATGATCTTCATGCCCATGAGAAAACAACACATAATCTGCCTGCTCAATTAAATGTGGTTCTATAGCTCTTGGAAATAAATACCATTGGTTGCAATAAGCCGTGCCCTTTACCCAAGGGTCGGTAACTATTTTTACCTGACCTATTTCTATAAGTAATGTAGCGTGGCTGATGTATGTAATTTTCATTTTACTATTTATCTTTATCAACTCAGAAAAAAAAACTTTTATCCAATGAGTATCGTTATTAAGCTAATGGCATACAAACCGCGCTCTCTTACTATACTCCATGCCCGGAATAATGATTAAGCTGACTACCTTCACTTCATAAGCTGTAGGTATTATAAGAGCAATGCAGCTTTGGTACTATTTGTTTTTAGTATAAAAACACTAACCCAATGACTTGGAAACAAATGAAGAGGATTAAACCTTCTGTAAATATTGATTTACCTTCAATACCTGAACAAACCAACAACACTCAGGGGATTTGAAAAATTACACTGAACCAAAGTACCTTCAAGCTAAACTGAGCCCTCCTCTTCCTAAGCACCTACACTTCTTTATTTATTAATTTTCAGTTCGCTTATTTGTATTAGTTAACGCAAAATAATCAGAACTATTGACTGCTTTTATTTTAAAGGGAATAAACAACATAAATTTGACAACAAACGACTTCGCCCTAAATTAAAACCGGGCTCAGGTTTCATTTACAATCCAGGCTGATGCAGGCAAGTATTATTATACTATATGGAGCTACGCACCTAAAGGGAATTAAAGCGTGTTAGGCTGAACAGTAATTTCTATACTTACGCACCTTACTGAGCTAAACATAGGTGTTTAACCAGCTTTTTCGCCTTGTTGCTCTATATCTGCTTATGCTCAGAAGGGATGGGGTTTTCGGCTGGGCAGTAATGCCAGAACTTAACGATCTTTACTTTTTTGTTTCGACCTCATTTGGCTTAAAAGAAGGTAGAATAAAACCAAAAGAAAGTTCTGAAACAATTGGATAAAAATCCTTCAGGTTTGATTTATAATCTGATATAAGTAACTCCCTTTTTTCATCTTCACTCAGGACAGATGATAAATTTCTACCAATCAATATCTCAGCGGTAAAATTCTTATAAATCCATTGATAACCAATGCTTAGCCCAGCATTTAATACAATACTTTTTGTTTCAATAGTCTCTTTATTTATAGTGAGCGATCCGGAACAAGTTTCTCTCACTCTATAGGTACGTAAGTAGGGACTTATAAATAATCTTGCGGGCGCAGACTTTTTCCCTTGAATTGGATAATACCTAAACTCTGTAATTAAACCAATTGCCCTCTGTTCGTATGTTATAAAGGTTTGATTAAAATTAGTTACTTCTCTGAGAGCAAAAGTACCAAATTGGAATCCGATACCACAGGTAAAATATTTATTCAGGGTTTTTTGTGCGGACAATTTTGCACGTGGTGCAAACACATTAACTGATGCTTTAAAATCTGAGTACTGCGCAAAAACACTCACACAGAACATAACTAATAATATCGAAAGGCTTACTTTTCTCATATATTTTATAGGTGATTTTTCTTCAACAATTATACACTCTTCGTTCACCCCTAATTTTTCTTGCAAAGATTACATGGTGCAGTAACGCAACGCTATATATAAAACTGAGCCGGTGATTTGCTATAAAGTTAAAGATATTTAAATGCAAAATTTTTAAAAACAATGTGCGTCAAAATTAGAAATTTTCTGGCTATTTACACTTACTGAATGGTACAAATTTCATTTTACCTTTTATACTTGGATTTTGTTTAGCTGAT
>JACCDP011306938.1_pt1 | contig 31463 bp, 51 predicted proteins | sample 7445841 | NCBI WGS metagenome assembly JACCDP01 (sample SAMN15323441, study PRJNA562643) | freshwater metagenome | isolation source: river surface water | place: USA:Blue River Watershed | collected 2017-08-17 | reverse complement strand
CTCGCGCTGGGCTCGAAACAACGGTTCGTCGAGGTCGGCGAATTCAGGCAAGACTCCATCGCGCGCCGGATCGTAAAGGGCAGGGCATCGCTCGTGAACGACGCGCACCATCGCCTTGCCGTAGGCAGCAATGAAGTCGGCCACGGTCATGTGCTCGAGCGCTTGATGCGGCGTCCTTTCGACGGACGATCGGAGCCGGTGGACCTTTCCACGTTCGACATCCAGGACCGTGACGGTGATCTTTGGACGCTCGCGCTGGCGTTCGCCAACCAGCACATTCTTATCGTTGTGCCTCCGCTCCACCGTCATCCATTCGCGGCGAAACACAGCTTTGAGCAGCACGTGCGGCAATCCGGTGGACGGGTCGTTTGGTTCGAGGCGCACCCCGTTGTAGAGGTCGAGGGCGAGCGCCGCCGTGATGTGCCCGGCGTGAAGCGGCATTGCCGTGTCGATGCGCGGCTCGCGCAGCGCGGCACCGCCGCTCTCCGGGAGCATACCGCCAATGACGTATTCGTTGCCCTTCCGGTCACGAATGCGCCACGGCGTTGCATGACGGGCAACCGAATGAATGTCCATCTTCGCGATGGCGATATTCGAGAATCCTGGGCGCATCCCGGACGAGCCAAACGACTCGTCGATCTCCTGAAACGAAGGCACTTTGACGCGGTAGCGCAGCGGTTCTGATGGCAAAACCGGGATGGTCTCCGGCGCGTTCGCCCACTCATTGATGCGGATAACGATGTCCGATCGAACGGTCGGCGAAGACACCCCGCGCGTCGCCACGACAACCACCTGCTTGTACTTCTCGAATATCGGGGATGGGAATCGGTAGCAATCGACCTTATCGAATTGTTGTCCGAGAATGGTTGCGCACGCGACGAGTGCGGACGTCGGGATCACGAACACCAGCACGCCCTTGAAACAGAGCGTACCGTGAAGCCTGTCCAGCCATCGGGCTTCTAGGCGGTCGTACTCGGGGTCTCGATCGCTATACGGCGGATTCATGTAGAGCAAGCTCACACCTGCTCTGCGTCCGGAATGGCTGTACTCGAGGCACATCGAGTCCCCGCACAGCACCTTGCCATTTGCGCGTGTGTCGAGCTTTGCGGCACGCAGCAGCGCCTCGGCCTTCGCCGCGCGGTGTGGTTCGAGTTCGACCATGTAAAACCGCACCTGCGCCCCGGCGATGTTGCCGTGATAAAGGCCCGTCACGAATTCGACGACGGCCTCCCCCTCGCCTGCGCATGGGTCCATGACGGAGATGCACCGACGAACGTGCGAATCCTTGTGGGTACACGCATCGAAATCGTCGAGTTCCACCACGTTTGCGAGCAGCGGAACGAGCGATATCGGCATCGGGATAAACCCCGCGTTTGCCAAGCTCTCACTTCTAGCCATTACAACCTTCTTTCACGTAGTCATATCGCTGCATCTCGCTGACCATCCATGCCGTCGTTTGGTCTTGGGTCGCGAGGAACGCGAATCCAGTGCTCGCCCGAAAGCTGGGGTGCACATAAGAGCGCAATCCGATGTGGCGAAGCGCAGCCATTTGCTCGACTCGCGCCGATCTGGCTCCGACAAGCGAAACGCCCGTCGCGGCATAGACAGGGCTATGCACGAGGGCAGAGGCGTAGAGCTGCGTCGCGAATGCCAAACCAGGGTACGGCGGGCACTCGGCGCGTTGCGCGAGGTAACGCACGAAGATGGCCGCTTCGCCGACGAACGCCCGATTGAAGTTGAAGATGTACCCGGCTTGCCTGCGCTCGTTTATCGTAATGGCACGGCCAGCATGCTGGATAGCCTCATCGATCTCATCGTCTCGATCCCGTAGCATCTCCGCGACGTCGACTTCCGCCGGCATCGCCACGATGCGCACCAGGTCATCTATGCTCCCCGGCTGGTAGTCGCACAGGTCCGGGAGATAGACCGTGAAAACGTCGGCCCCGTGCACACGGTACGGCTCGCTGAAGATGTACCCGTGGTCCCTCGAGAACGCGACATCCTCGGAATGGCTCTCGTCATAAAGCTTGGCACGCGTGCCGAGACGAAGGCTCTCACGGAACGGCACGGTTTCTCCGGGCGAACACGCCACGACGAGAAGGACGGGGCAGCCCGGATTGCGCTCCTTGCCGCCTTCCCACAGGCCCGCAGCGAAAGCCACCGCCAAGACCTGGGCGGTGAACGACTTCGCTTTTTGACCCTCTCTCGATTCCACGGTGATGCGAAAACCGCTCATTGGATCAGCACCCTTCCGCGGCCTGATTGGCGATGCGCTGAATGCGCTTGGTGGCCAGCTTCGTGAATTCAACCCATTGACCGATGTAGATGTTGCCGCGGAAGGTCCCGACGAAATCTTTCTCGTGCACCGCGAGCTTCCCCTCGGCTTCCAATCTCACCCGGTAACCAGCGGCGGTGAGGGCGTCTTGGATCTTCTTCGTGGCGTTCAAGCGGTCATTAACCATTCTCAAAACTTAGCCCATGGGCTAAGTTGTTGCAATCAAAATCGACCACGATTTCGCGGAATTCGGCACTCATCCCTCGAACACTTCGATGATGACCGAGCCTTCGCCACGCGGAACGGGTTCCCACACGGCTTCGCGGGCGAGCCACTTTTGACTGTCGCCCGCGATGATTCCGCAGATTTTGAGACGGTCGATGGGAATCTTGCCACCTATGGCGTCCGTGCTCGGTTCGTCGTGCTTCCCGGATGATCTGCGCGTTACTCGGACGAACCGTCGCGTGCCATCCAAGATCTGCTCGACGAACCTGGCGTCTACGAGCTTGTGCTTCTTCGTTACATGTGCCGGTTTTGGCACCCGCCTTTTCTTCACCCAGCATTCCCATTGCGGGAATTGTGGCTGGAGTTCGGCGATTCGCCGGTCGACTTCCTTCCGTGCCAAGTGCCGCTTCCACGCTGGTTGTCCTGCGTATTCGTTCATCGTGGGGGCGAGTCGGACGTCCGTCGTGACGTTGCCGTGTTGCAATTGCACAGGTTCGAGCGGCAATTCGATGCGAAACACGAGCCGCCCGGGGTTGCGGGCGTGGTGCATTTGTTCGAGCTTCTCGCACAGCGCACTCCACCTGGGATCATTCGATGTCGACGAACGCCACTTCACAAGCTCGTACAAGGCTTTGATGTCGTTACCGGTGAGCATGTCTTTTCTCCGCCTGCAGCCTGCGCAATATGCCGCGGCGGCAACCCTCGCACATCTCTGGTTGGTCGTGGGCTACGTTGGTCTCGACGGACCATCCGCAGCTTGCGCACTTGCACCACGCCGGATCCGGATCGAATAGCACGCGTCGCCCTTGCTTGCGCAAGACGACTCCACGGATGACGCCTTTCTTGCCCCATTGCACGAGGCAAGCCTTTGCTGTGGATTCGGTGCGGTAATGATGCTTGATTCCACCAATTACCTGTCCAAGGCTTGCGCCTGGCGTGTTCCGCACGAAGTTCGCTATTTGCTCGCACGTATCTTGAAATGCGGTCCAATGCCGCCCGTGCGCGGCTCCGGCGACGGAGAACGTCTTGTGCGCTGGACGCAACATATCGCGCAGATCGGAAGGCACACGCCTCTGCAATTTTGGCACGAGTCGCACATCCACGCGATTCGGCATGTTCCCGTCGTATCTTCCGGGAGTGACGGTCATGATCCCAATGCCGAGCAGCTCGGCGATTTGGAATGCGAGCCTGCGGCCGTCGGAATCACGCGCCATCGGGACCGCCATGTACGTCCAGTTCGCGTATCGAAGCCATCGCTTCGCTTCCGCGAGGAGGTCGAAGGTCATGGACTTCTTCAGCTCGACGACACACATCAAGCTCCCCAGCGTGGCAACGATATCGGCGACGCCGCCGTGCGGCCCGGCAACCTCTTGATAAACCTCCCATCCATGATCTTCGAGCCACGCAATGACGGGATCGCCCAGATCCTTCTCCGAGTCGAGCGCTTTTCGGTCGGCCTTTTTCATTCGTCATCCTGCGCATAAACGTCGTAGTCGGCGTGCGCGAGGTTCTCGAACCTTGTGCACGAGCTTCGGAAACGGACCCATACCTTTCCGGTGGGGCCATTGCGCTGCTTCGCGATGATGATCTCGGCGATCCCCTTACGATCCGTCTTTGGGTCGTAATACTCGTGCCGGTAGATGAAGAGGATGTTATCCGCATCCTGCTCGATCGCGCCAGACTCGCGCAAGTCGGAAAGCCCAGGGCGTTTGTCCTGTCTGGTTTCCACCGCCCGATTGAGCTGTGACAAGGCAATGACAGGTACTTTCAGCTCCTTGGCGAGCTGCTTCAGACCGCGCGATATCTCGCTGATCTCCTGCTCCCTGCTGTGCAAGCCGTCGCGGCCTCGCATGAGCTGGAGATAGTCGATCACGACGAGTCCCACACGTTGCTCTGGTTGCCCTGGCGCGGCGGGTCTGTTGTACTCGGCTATTATCCGCCGCACTTTTGCACGCAATTCGAGCACTGAAATGGCGGGAGTGTCGTCGATCCAAATGGGCAACTGTGAAAGCCTGTTCGCTGCATCGGTCAGGCTTCTCCAGTCTTGTGGCTGCAAAAATCCATTTCGGAGTTTTCCAAGATCCACTCCGCCCTCGGCACACACCATGCGTGCGCCGAGCTGCTCGCGAGGCATCTCGAGGGAAAAAACGCAGACCCCATGCCCTGGCACAATCTGGCGCACCTTCTGCCCATTGGCCTCCAGCACGAGGTCTTCGCGAGGCGATGCCACGTTCACGGCCATGTTGAGCACGAAGCTCGTCTTGCCCATGCCTGGGCGGGCGGCGACGATCGTCAGGTCTCCGTCGTGCAGCCCAGCCGTCTTCCCGTCGAGACGTTCAAACCCGGTGGAGATGCCAGTGATACGATCCCCGCGCTCGGCCGCGTCGGCGATCGACTGGAACAGATCCTTGACGACCTTGCCCAGAACCACCGTCGTGTTTTGCTGCTGTGCGCGAGCAAGCACGTAGACTTGATGCTCCGCGTTGTCGACGAATTCCTGGACGGATCCGACGTCGCTGTATCCCTCTGCGGCGATCCGTTGGCATGTCCCAATGAGCTGACGCAGCCGCCATTTCTCATGAACCACTTCGGCATGCGCTTGGACGTTGGCCACGGAGGGCGTCGCGTCGACAAGCTGCGCGAGGTACGAAGGGCCGCCAATCGCATTGATCTTCTCGCGGCTTCGAAGCCATGACGCGACGGTCTGAATGTCAACCGGGGTGCCATCATCGACCAGGGCGATTGCCGCCTTCATGATCAATCGGTTCGCGTCGCTGTAGAAATGCTCTGGTTTGAGAATGGCCAGCACTCGGTCGAGTGCATCGCGCTCGAGAAGAACTGCCGCGAGGACCGCTGCCTCCGCGTCGAGGTCGTGCGGTGGGACGCGACCATTGACGGGCTTTGGCTCATTGCTCAGCGACAATTCCTCGGGCGTTCTTTTTCGGCGCGTAAGGTCGGTGTTCATAAGATAGGCACCTTGAAGTGTGTCGGGGCATCACCGATCGAGAGTCTTCGGACCGGCCCTGCCCCTGTGTCTTCGGGCGCTCGGGACGATGCTGCTTTGCGCGGTTCAGTGGGCATTCCGTACGTGCCGAGCCCGCGGACGAACTGCGCCAGGCTCCAATTCTCCTGCTCCAACATCTTCGTCTCACGACGAAAAAACTCGTTGATCCAAGCGCGAACAATGTCTTCCTCGCTTGGCGTCCAGGTGCCTTCTGGAGCTGCGGACTCCGCCGTGAGCTTGTTGATCTTCACGGCAGCCCAAGCCTTGGCGGCATACCCAGTGTCCGCATCGGCTCTTTCGCGCACCCGCTGTCGAGCACGGTTCCACTGCCGATCGAAAAACTCGAGAAACCTGGCAACGCCAGCAGCATCCTCGGGGCTGCTTTGGGGGGCTTCGCCGAGCCGTGCCGTGGTCGGGCCTTGCCGTATGCACGCCAACACATATCCACTCGGCGAGCGCATCGGCCTTCCGGTGTTCGCTGCTCCTGCAACCCCATCAGCAGCCCGTTTAACGCGGTCAATAAGTTCGGCCTCGCTGAGCCATCCGTCAGGGTTCCCAGACGCGTGACGTGCCAACTGTGTCGCGAAGGCGACGGTGCTGATGTCCGCGGTCACCTTGCCATGGACTTGTAGCTCGGAGAGCAGCGAACGGACGAGCGGCGCTGGCTCTTCAACGTGGTCAGTCTCACGCGCCGTAGTCGGCCCGTTAGGCGGCTCTCTTGTTTCAGCAATTGCTTGAGCGTTTGCTTCAGCTCGTGCTTTCCACTGAGAAGAAAGATCCAAATTTTTGTTATCTTTTTCTTCTCTTACAAAAAGCTCTTGCTTGAGCGTTTGCTCAAGCCGTTGCTCCGAGTTTGCTTGAGCATCTGCTTGAGCAATTGCTGAAGCTCTTGCTTCAGTCGGTAAGCTCCCGCGCCGGATAGCCGACTGTACACCACCCTTCCTGCCAGCTTGTTGCCTAGCCTTCTTTGTTGATGCGGCTCGCTCGGCGGTCGGGTTGCTCTTCAGGAAGTCGTGAATCTGCACACCATTGTCGTATGGCTCGACAAGCCCGTGCTCATGACCTCGTGGTCGCGCATTGGCCAAGCGCTGCCAGACTTCCACTGGCGCGATGGAGAGCGCGACATCGAGCGGGATCCACCCATCCGTGCCGTGTTCAGCGGACCATGCTGCTGCGCGAACCCAAGCCCCGACGGCCTCATTGCCGGCGATAAGAACTTTTGGGTGCCAAGCAAATGTTCCGTCGACTCTCAACGGCACGATTCACCTGTCGGCGCCGCCTTTTTAGGGGCGGCTGCAGGAACATGAATGCCGCGAGCCCGAAGCACTTCAATGATGCGTTTTCCAGATTCTCCGCGAACCACTTCTCCGCGAAGCACCTTGGCGACGGAACGCTCATCGGCCCCGCCTGCTTCTCCTGCAATTCGCACACGCTCACGTCTCGGAATGGTCTGCACGTTCCCTACCTCGCCTGGTCGCTCATGTAACATGAGGGCACTGAACGTTCCGGACAACCGCGTCAAAAACCGAATTTCGTCCATGGCGCGACGCGCGATGTGTCTGCATGTGCCGCGGTCAATGTGGCTCATGTTGGCACAGTTGTGCCAGATGACGGAGACGGTTGCTCGTGTCGCTCGAGCATAACGGCTGGCCCGGCTCAGAGAAACCAAGAGCGGCCTCGGGAGTACGTCTGAAAGGGTGTGACAAGTGGGCCTCCGTCGACGAGTCAGCGACGGGGGCCGCGAGCCTTTATTCCGCGGGATGATGCGTTGTTGGCGCGGCGCGCATCGAATAGAGCAACGGCTTTGTGCAAAGGGCATCACCCCCAGGCGGTTCACGCCAATCCAATCGTTTGGCTTGCACGAGCTTGAAAAGCAGCAGCGGGACGTCTGCGGTATCGAATGAATCGACACCAATTCGCTCGTAATGCTCCGTCTCTGCGGCTTCTACAGCACGAATGATCTCGTCTTCTGGCGACGAGCCACGCTGAGCGACATAGGCCAGAATGGCTGCGTTGGCGTCGAACATGGCGTTCATCGCTTCCTCTTGTTGTGTACGAGGAGCTCGGGGGCATCCTCCCGGCGTTCGGCGCCGAGCCCGATGCTTCGTCGAACCGTGATGGTTTCGATCTCGAACCCAGCGTAAAGCGCTCGGCCGATCGGCGTGTCTGAATTCGACAAGACGAACCTCACGCCCCGCGCATCCAGGTCGCGCAAGCAATCCGCGAGGCGTTCGTGGTCCGACTTCTTGGGCTTGTCGAAGAGCCCCATCTGCCCCTTCTTTTCGGGCACTGGCCACGTGAATCGGTCCTTCGCGTAGGATGTGAAGTTCGCGTCATCTGGCAGTGGAATGTACGGCGGGTCGAGGTACACGAATTCGCCGGGCTGCACGCGCGCCAATGCCGCCTCGAAGTCGAGGACGTCGATCTGCACGCCGGCAAGAATCGCCGCGCACGACGCGATATTTTCAGCGTCGCAGATGACCCCTTTCCCGTCGCCATACGAGGCATTGAATTCGCCCGCGAGATTCTCGCGGTATAGGCCATTGGTGCAGGTCTTGTTGAGGTAGATGAACCATGCGGCCTGCTCGACAATGGGAGCATCACGACGCGTGTTGAACAGCACGCGGATACGCTCGTACTCCTCGCGCGTGTTGGCCATGCCCTCGAGAAGACTGATGACGGCGGCGTGGTCGTCTCGAATCGCGGTATACGTGGCGACGAGCCTCGGATTGATGTCGCTGAGCCTGGCTGGACGAGCCTTCGGGAACAAGCCCCAGAAAACGGCACCGCCCCCAACGAAGCACTCATTGTACCCAGCGATACTCTCAGGGAGTAGCGGCCTGATAACGTCGATCAATCCACGCTTTCCGCCGGCCCACTTGATGAATGGTTTCACAGTCGCTCCAATTCCCCGCGCCAGATGAACCACACGAGTGCCACCGACGCCAATGCCATGGCGGAGAGTCCGAAGATGAACGGCAAACTCGTCGATCCAACCTCAATGGATTGAGCGATGGCGATGAACGTGGCGAACACGATGATGACCGAGGTAGACCAGCGGCCCTTGGTTGCGAGTATTCTTGCGGTTGAGCCCATGCGCCAAACTTAGCGCATGGGCTAAGTTGGACAACCATCACCAGAGCGTTCGGTTGACGGCGCGGAGGACGGCTCGGCCAATCTCGTCCGATTGAAGCTCGCGAACCAATGCCTTGCCAGCCTCGCGGCGGATCGCCCGCTGCTCTTCGGTGCCATAATCCGTGTTCCCGACGATCGTGTGACCAGCGGCCCTGCGCACGTCCTTCATCTGCTCGAAGAGCGCGTTGAACAGCACCACGGTCGGAGCGACCTCTTCAACCGTCACGGCATTCATGGCGAACTTCTTCGTGCCGTCGTACTTGGTGGTTCCGCAGATCAACCCAGTGGCTCGGCTCGGCGTGAACGAGAGGACCTCGCCCCACGTGTGGACGCGGTGGTCAGCATCGGTTTTTCCGAACGACATCTGTTGGACGACGTATCGGCGCCCGGTTGCCTTCACTGTTGCCACTCGAATCGATTTGGTTGTCGTGTTGCTCATTCTTAGAACTTAGCCTAAAGGCTAAGCTATTGCAACAGAAAAGCGCCATACTACAGCGAATTTCGACGATTCTGATCGTCGATGTCGCTTACGTGACGCTAGCGTCAGAATCAGATGCCGCTAGCTCATTGTCGGAGGACGTGCTTCGATGCGCCGTCCGCACGACACCCATCGTCGTGCAACAAGGGGATTATGCAAGACATGCTCGTTATGAAATCCACGACAAGCCCAGAAGCGCAGAAGCTCCTACGCCAGTGGGAGGGACGCGTCGAACTTCAACCCGACCTTCGGTACATAAGCACCAAGTCCAGACGATATGGGCACGTTTTCGCGCAAGACGACAAAACCATCACGCTTTCCTGGCGCGGCGATGACGAGCATAAGTTTCTGCGCAACACAGGGGCATGTATCGAGAGCAGCGACGGTACCATGCGCGATTGGCACATCGCTGCGCATGAGATGCGCCGGTTCAGTGCCGATGCAGCACAAGCCTACGTCGACGTCATTTCTGACGAGAAGATTGCCGCGGAGGCAAAATCCGACGGAATCGACTGGAGAAAGGTCATGACCGACGTCCGAAGGGACGAACTGGACGAGGCTGGCCGCGTGGCAAGAAGCTGAATCAATTCATCGATTCGGCGACTGTTTCGGCGGTCGTTCCCGATCGTGACTTTGGAGCCCGCGCCTTCTTTTTAGCAGCCAAGCATTTGCGCGGTCGCACCGCACCGTCGTCCAATATCAACGGAGCTTCTCCGAGTGCCCACGGTTTGGCGGGATCGACCCATACCGCGCCGTCGCTTGGGTTCAAATAGAACGCCTGCTCGTCGGCAGCGATGAGACACAGGAGCATCTGCTCGCCGATCGCCATTGCGACCGGAGGCGGAACCGCGTTACCGATGGCCTCGCGCTGCTCCGTCGCCCCACCTTGAAATACGAGCGCGCTACCACGATGCCACCAGGGGAATCCCTGAAGCACTGCCAGCTCGAGCGTGGTGAGCGGGCGGTGCCACGTGCCGTCCGCTGAAATCAACACGAGCGGCACATCTCTCTTTTGGAACTTCACGCGCCCCTGCCGGTCTTTCATGACGCGTCCTTTGGCGTCTCGTTTCTCGACCAGCACGAACGGCGGCTTGTCCCAGCTCTCGATGATTGCGGTGGGTTCGAGCGACTCCGAATCGACGATGGCGAAGGGGCCAGCCCCAAAGCCATCCTTGCCAGACAGCGCCTTTGCGGCTTCGATGTATGGCAGCATTCCGTACTTCGCGCACGTCGACGGGGATCGCTCTTCGGCGACAGCATACGCGCCACAACCAACGTCCGACGTCGCGGCGATGGTGTATGCCGGCTCGATCTTGGCGAGCACGGCATAAGCATGGTCGTACGCTTTGCACCTCGGCACGAGCGACACGGGAGCAGGAGCAGCCCACGAGAACGGCCCCGCGGCTGGTCGTCCATTGCCCGTCACGGTGCTGGATGGCTCGTCGGCGCTCAGCACGCCATAGGCCCCACGGAACCCCTGCACACGAACGTCCGCAACCGATGGTGCACCAGAGCCAATCCGTGTCGCCGTCGTGACGGTCTTCGCCGCGTCATCCCAAGCCATCACGTGGTATTTGCCGATGTGCATGTTCTCGTTCCCGGCCTGCGGCACAAAGCCGGGGATGCGGACGTCCTGGACCGAATACGCCCCGTTGCTCGGGTACGCACCGCCCGTGATCGTCGGGATGGGCGCGTCAGAGCTGACCACACCCATCGCGCCGCCGAATGGCGCAGCATCAAATCCGAGCTGCACGCCGGCGACTCTCGAGTCGGCCACGCTGATGGCGCCCGATCCGGGGCGCGAGGCGCCGGTGATGGTCGGCACGGGAGCGTCGAACGGCGCGACCACGTAATGGTTGGCGTGCGCGTTTTCGCGCATCTTCATGCCCAAGTCGATGTTGCCGTCAAAGCGAGGATCCGCAACGCCGCACGGACCATTCGAACCAGATCCGGCGATCGTCACGCTGGGTTCGGTCCACTTCGCTACGTGGTGTCGGCGGAACCGTTCGCGCCGCGGCTTGCCATCTTCGATGAGATCGCGCCAATCCCCGCCTGCTGGGATCTTCCAGAGTCGCCACCAATTGAGCGCGCTGAGCGCCGGCAACCCGTGCATGGGTCCGCCCTTCGAATCGCAAGGCATCGGCAATTCGCGCAGCACTTCTCCGCAGCCCCGGATCCGTTTCTTCGGTGGCTTGTACAAGAAGTGAGGGACCGAGGCTTCGAGTCGAGCCACAAGGAACCATCGCTTGCGCCGTTGCCCAAGTCCGCCAACCTCGCCGCATTCGTGAAATCCGTCCTGCAGCACATACCCTGCGTCGCGAAGCATCTTGCGGAGCTTGGTGAGAAGCCACTTCCCGCGCGATGCGATCGCCGGGACATTTTCGTAAATGAGAAGCCTGGGCAGCTTCTTTTCCCACGCGGCCAGCATGAGTTCCGTCATCTTGAGCGCGAGCTTCGACATGTCCGTGTACTTCGCCTCAGTGCTTTTCGCATTGGAAAGCAGCTTGCTGAACGACTTGCACGGGGGCGATGAGAACACGACGTCAGGGGCCTCTTCGCCCGCGACACGAATCCAATCCTCGACGGTCATCGTTGACACGTCGACACAAGCCTCTGGCACGCCAGTGAGGTACTCAAAGTCGATGCAACGATTCTTATCGAAGTCGATCCCGCCCGTGCAGACGAATCTGCCGCGGACGCCGAACAGCTCGGCGAAGGCCGATTGAAAGCCCTTCCCCCCGCCGCCGACTCCGCCGAACGGGCAATACACGGTATACACACGCTCTTTCACATCAACTCCTATTCGTCATGTCGAAAAGCCCAAGCTGCAATGCGCGCGGCGCATCGGGGCGCACGAGCCCTTCGGCACGCATAGCATTGACAAACCTATTGAAGAACATCGACGGGCCAAACGCGAGCACGATCGCTTCCTCTCTGGACCACTCGCGTATCACGGATTGACCATCCTCGAAGACTTCAAATCCCGAGCCTGGCGCACCCATGTGCTGCGCAGCCGTCAAGGCGCGCATCTGGCCATTGCGCCCGTTCGTTTTGCCGACGTTGGCGGCGATCAAGTTCGAGTCGCAGGACATGCGCACGTTGGGTATGAGGCGCCGAAACACGTCCACGAATTCATTGAAGCGGCTGCTCCGAGGCCCGAGACCCAACATGTGCACCGCCGCGGGACGGACATCCATGCAAAACCGTTCCACTTCGCCGATGGTGATCGCATCCTTGTTCGATGGCAACCCGCGCACGAAGTCATCGAATCCGATGGTATCCGCCACAGCACGGTCAAACTCGGATTGTTTCCGGGGGCCTCGCTGAATCGCGACCACGACGCTGGCACCGATTGCCCGTAGCGCGCGAATCGCATCGGCATGCCGGGCAAGTCTCCGCAGCGTCTCGTCCTGGTCGCCCACGCGGTCGGGAGCGACAACCATTGCCATCGGACCCATCGTCGCTGCAATACGGTGCTGAATCGCCAGGATGGTCACCCACGAACGCTCGTCGATCGGCGCCACCACCTCAATACCACCAGCGCCGACGCGTACTTCGGAGAATGCGCCCGAGTCGACGAAGATAGGCCACGGGTGACCAGCCATTGCCTCGATCGATTCCAACGCTGGTTCGCTCAATGCTTTGGCGCACACTCCAATCGGGTGCATGATCCTCGCAAACCCGCGAAGGTCTGAAACGGAGCTTGCACCCGAAGCAAAGTAGGTGATTGGGTGGGTCAGGTGCACGATACATCCTTAACACGTAGGCTAACATCGTGCACCAAGAATCGACCTATGGCAGCGCGATAAGACCGTGAATACCGCGCGGCAATTCGCGGTAAGCAACGTTCTGGTGCATGTACCCGGAACGCGAAGCCCCTGTCCGGTAAAACCATTGCAGCTTGTGTTCGGGTGACGGGGGCTTGTTGTCGCGCTCCGCGCGTTTCATCGCGGCCCTGTACTCCTCCGCCCCAGGGCCATCCTTCATGGTTTGTCGCTGCTGGAACACGAGTCGACTGACCGGCACATCAATGCGCACGACAGCCCCGCTCGGGACGACTGCGCAACCTTCCTCGGGCCAAGCCCGCCCTTTGGCCGTCCACACAGATGCGCTGACTTTCGGCTCCCAAGCGCCCCAACCATCGAACCAATACGGCACCTGAATGCTCGCGGCCGAATCGCGCCACGCGCACATAACGCTCGGGTGAATGGGCCGGGACGACGGCTCGTCGCCACCGCGCACGATCAGCCAATCGAAGTGCCGGTGGAATGACATCGGCTTGATCTTGCCGCCGCATCCACAATTCACCTTCGACCGCTTCGGATCGAACTGCACGTTTCTATGACACGATGAGCAAACCCATCGCGCAATGATGGATGGGTGCAGCGTGATGGGCTCGGTCGGATCTTCGATGATCAATGCCCTGGCGAGCCACCCATTACTCGGCGCGTATCCTTGCGCGTACCCCTTCGCGAGCAAATCGCAATCGCGCTGGTTTCTCGCAATGACGGCGGGAACGATCCTCGGAAACTGGGCGCCATTGATTTCGCTCCAAAGGTCGAACGCGCCATCTGGATTCCAAAGTTCTTTGATCGGCGCGGTGACGAGCATGACGGCACCGGCACGGACGAGTTCCTCGTGCTTTGCCTCGATGCCTTTGCGGATCTGGGCGTGGCTCATCGAGTAGAGGCCGAGGTATTTGATCGTGAGCTGCTCCTCGTTATTGGTCTGTTGGAGCCACTCGATTTGGTCGACCTTCATGGCGCCTCCGCGCGTTCAGCGTGAGCACCAATTACACGGCCTTCGTTGGCGAAGAGCGACGGTTCGTGAACTGGGACGATGCGAAGGCTCGTCTCCAGGACCATGCAGATCAGCGACGGCTGAAGAGGGTTGACGCGTTCGCCATCGTCGCAGCAATGAACGACCGCAACCACTTCAGCGAGCACATCTTTGCTCGCCGTCCATCGCTCGCGCGTTCCAGACACGTGAACGGCAACCACGTCCATCGGCAGATCGGAGACGTTCAGGCAGCGGATTGGCTGGGGTGCAACGGTGACTTCGAGCGTGTCGATGAGCGCATGCGCGTCGTCGCCGTTGCGTAGAACTGGGCATCGCAGATAAGCGGGTTGAGACATGCACTCATGTTAGCACCTGGGCTAACCATGACAACCCATGTACGCCCACAACGTCGCGAATTTACGGCAGGTGTGGTGCCTTAACGAGCCTAACGCCCGCGGAGCATTGCTGCAATTTCACCACGGTGCTTCCCCTCCAACCGTGCTCCCCATTCATCAGGCGACAGAAAATGGCGGCGACAGTTGCCGCTCGCGTCCCAGTGGCCATCCACACGCAGTTTACCCATGGCCACAAGTTTTGCCAACCGTTGCTCGATCGCGTAGTCGCAGTCGATGGTCTGGGGAGCGTACGAGGATTTGGGATCGTCACGCGATATCCCCAACGCGACGTCGATCCTCGAATCGCAAACACCACGAAGCCCGTTTCGTTCGATGGCGGCTACTATTTCGTCGTCAGTCAAATCGCCGATACGTTTCATACATCCTCCCAATCAGGTCATGGCGCCTGGGTGCATCGCAATCTCTCGCGCAAAACACTCGGCCTTGGATTGTGCCGAGGCGAGGTCTGGAAGACCGTTCTCGCTGGCCAGCGGATACTGGAACGTCCCGCCAATGGCCAGCCCGAGAGCCTCATTGTAGACCGCGGCTTCCCACCGAGCTGAGGCGAAGTATTCGTATGCGCGAAGGGTCAATGGACCAGCCTTGGCGCGATAGTCGAACGGTTTCACACCGCAGCGCTTGGCTTCATCGGAGAGGGGTTCAGGAGCCCACGTGATGTCCATAGTCATGGATAGAGGCTGCTTGCCGGACAAGCAACGTGTTGCCTACATGGATTGCGCCACGACGGCGCTCGAACCCCAAAACGTCCTGTATTCGCGTGCCATCTTGGAGACTTTGGGAAGCACGGTCGACACATAGAACCGCGCGTCGAGATCATCGATCTGGAACGGTCCACGGCCGATTGCAACGATGTTTGGCATGCCCGTGCGTCCGCTCGGGTATGTCGGCTCGTTCGTGCACATACTCACGCGGTCTTGCTCGTACAGGTACACGCGCCCGAAGACCTTACCGTGCGCTCCTTGCCCATGCCAACCGTCGACGCAAATGGTCGTGCTGCCCTTCGTCCAGGCCCACTCACCCATCGCGCCCTGCTTTCGGAACACGTAGCGCCATCCAGCCGCGCGGTACTCGCGCTGCATAACGCTGAGTGCTGCGGAGGTGGATTCGTCTACCTGAGAATTAGCAAAAGAAGTCATGTGGGTCTCCATGAATCAACAAGCGTCGTCGAATCCAAGCTCGGTGCGGATGCGGGCCTCGGTCATCGTGCGTCGCAAACGTACCGACATGGGGAAAGGCAGGCGATTGTCGTGAGCGAGAAGGCGGAGTTTGGCGAGCACGATGTCGCCGGTGGCGAACGACGCCGGGGTATCCAAGTGCCGTCGCTTCGTCTTGAGCTGCTTGTGCACCTGGGTCTCCGTCGTGAAGCGGGTCGTGTCCTCGAGATACGCCTCGAACGCGACCCAAAGAACAGCGCCGTCGATCTCGAAAGGCGCGAGGAACGAGACGGATGATGCCTTCATCCGATACTCGCCGACGCCGATCTTGTAATGTTTGATCTCGTGCTTGATCGGTCCGGCCGTGCCCGTGATGTATTCATTGACGAGCGCGATGATCGTCGCGTGGGCCTCGTTTCGTTCGTGGGTGCTCAAGACGGTCATCGTCGTGGTTCCTTTTCGAGTGGGATCAGCGGCCCAAAAATCGGCGTGCGATGCGGATGGACTTTCCGCCGGTGCGTTGGATGATGGCGTAGATCGAACCGTCCGGTTCAACGCCGCCAGGGTATGGCCCCGGAGTCGTCGCGACGTGACGGATCTGGACCGCTTCTCCAGGCTTGAGTGCCCTGATTGCAGCCGCGACGTTTTTACCCGGACGGTGACCCGGATAGCAACACTCCGACGTGTATTCTCGAAGCAAATGTGCGGGGGACTCGTGTTCGATGTACATGGCGTCTCCAAATCAATCGCGACAGTTGAACTCGTACTCGGAAGCTTCGTGCAGCGCGAGGGCGATGGGGCTGAAGCACAGCCATCTGTAGGCCCCGAGGCGACCCACTGAGCGACCGAGATGATCGCTATCGACGTACCCGCACGACACGATGTACTCGTGCACGCGCCGCCCAAACCCGCGACTGACGAGAGCGTGGCACTCGGAAGGCGCACCAAACGCGTCAACGCTCTCGTGCAATCCGAACTGCACCTCGGCCATGTTCCAGAGAGTCGAGAGGATCGAGCTGAGATTCGTCGTGGTCATGCCAGAATACAATGCAGTCAGTATGCCAGAACGCACGTTATTAAACGTCGGAATACGGTGAGGTGACATTCTGAAAAGCCACGAATCGAGCATCATAGCACATTGAACATTGCATGAATGCAACATCGTGCGTAGGCGCAGTGCATGAATGCGACACGGTTATTCGTAGTGATATTGAGGTTTTACGCGACGAACAAGCGTCGAGCCAGAAACGTCACTGCTTTTGTGCAATGGGCTCGTCGGTCGGCATGAGCCCATGAAACATGCCTCGCCTGTGCTCGAACACACGGCGAACCGACTTGACGTCCGACGGCGACAATGACGCAACAATGGTGCCGGCGTGAGCCAACCATCGTGCCAGCAGCTCGGGGTTATGGTAGCCCGTGATGATGGCCTTCTCGATGCAACGCTCTTTTCTGCCGAACCATCCAACGCGGGTCGGTCGGCCGATGACGCCATTGTCGCGCATGGCGGAAAGCAGGCTGGTCAATTGCCGGTCAATCACGCGGATCGATTCGATCCAATGGTCAGCAGAGGTCGTCATGGCCGTTTGTCCGATCAGTAGTGCATGGGATCGGCGTGTCCTTCGCAGCCCGGCGTGGCGATCTCGGGATCACGTCGGAACCAGATATGCCAGGCGGAAAGGTTTCCCGTGATGTGCGCACCGCCGAGCGCTTCGTCAATCGCATCCTTTGCCTTGTCGGCCTTCTCCCGAGACTCGTCGCTGCACGAGTCGAATCGGATCGCGATGCAATTCCCGGTGACTTCGGTCTCGAGTCCATCGCAATGCTGTTTCACGAGCTTGCGTGCCAGTGTAATGGTTCGTCGTGGCATACAGTATCCCCTTCCAGTTCACTTCTTGGCCTTCGCCGTGTGGCGTTCAGACCATGCAGCAGACCACCCATCCATGAAAAGTGTACCGCGATTCTTCGGCGCATACCTGCGTTTTTGCGCCATGCCAAAGAAAAACCCTTCGGCGCGCTCGGCGCTATCAGGCGTCGGAGCATCGGCGATACGGATCTCTTCCACATCGCATCCACGCGGGATGTTGAGATAATCCACTCCGTCTCGCGAGACCCTCGCGACGTCCCCGTGATAAGATCCGAGGACGCGAGACCCATCGACTCGAAAGAGCTCGAACAGCAGGTAATAGTCGAAGTCTCCGCGGTATGTCGTGACGAGCAGCAGCCCATCGTCGATGTTGACGCGCGAGAGCATGGTCATCACTCCGCGAGGTATTCCATGATGGCGTTGACTTCTTCCATCGCCGCACGCACCTTGGCACATCGCGCAACGTGTTCCTGGCGGGCCTTGGCGTATGTCCCTTCGACGGGGTAGTCGCGGGCGTTCGGGCCGTTCTGCATCATCTTTTCCAACGCCTTGTTCATGGCCAAGTGCACTTCGCAGTAGCTATCGAGCAGCGAGTCCTTGTCCGTCCCATTCAAGTTGACCAATGGCATCGTGAGCGCCGTCGTAATTTCCGCGGCCTTGCCCTCGCTCTCAGCCTTCAGGCGATCGTCGAGTGCGCGAGCGGCGGCAATCTCGGCTTTCGCGTCGGGGTGAAATGAGCCGTGCGTGGCGTAGATGTGCGAATCGAGCGCCTCGCGAACGATCTTGCGCTCCACAGGCGACAGGACCGATCGGTCCGGAGTCGCGGCGATGATGCGCTGTTGGAGCTCGTCGGACGACTTGAGCGCAGCGGCGGCTTCGGGATCGTCCGAGCCGGGGTCCATGACGTGGCCATCGCGCCGATAATGGGACGCGGAGAGTTGCCAATAGCGATGCGAATCGATTGCATCACACACGATCTTGGTTTCTTCATCATTGAGGATCAATACGCGATTCATGGTCACTCCATTGTTGGTGGTCACGTGAAAGGTTCCTGGGCTATGCTCCGCAGGTGCGGATGGCGCGGTTGGCATCGCGCGCAGCGGCGTATGCTCGGCGCTCGCTGAGAGAGCGATAGGGCGCGTTGCCCTTGCGGTTCGTGCGCCAGTAGACGCGCCGACGGATCTTCTCTTGATTCTTTGCGTACTTGCCGCCGTCCATGAAATTCATGACGCTCTCCTTCAAGACAACTGCGAACCGCGGTGCCATTTGGCATCGAGCCGCTTGCCGCGGCGGTTGATGATTCGCTTCACCTTGGCGATGCTATCGCTGAGGCCATGTTTCGAGAAGCTGCAGGTGGTGTACCTGGAGACCTCTTCGTGACAACGGTTAGCGATTTTCTTCCAGGAATTCATGCCTGAAGACAATGCCATCAGTGTGCCAAACCAAAGCACCGAAATGTGGCCGTGGCGGTGGTATGGCTACCAATAAAAGGCTGATTTGGCGCCGACGCATTGCAGATGAGAAGCACGCGGAGCCGCACTCATTGCATGAGTGCACAACGATAATATCGTAATGATTATGTGATGTTACACGCTTGAAATTGCGCCATCCGCGTGACGTTGCTGCGGATGTGCAATGCGCATGATTTGCTGCTCGGCAGCGGTAGCTGCTGCTCGCGCACGCAGCAGAACGGACGCGTCGCGCAGTTCTCGAACAAGCCCGTCGGTGAGCTTCACTGCGCGCACGGCGAAGCGCTCAGCAATATCGAACGGTATCGGGCGCGTCCCGTTGCGGGTGATGTCGCGGGCGCGTTCCCATGGACACTTCCACGCATCATCGACGCTGGAAGTGTATCCTTTGCCATCCTTGCACCAAAACATCACGTGCCCGTCGAAGGCGTTGTGCTCGGCCAGGATGAGCACCGTCTCGAGCCGACCTGCGTCGATGTCGCTTTGGATTGGCTCCAGGGCACGCACGAGCGCCCGGCGTTTCGTTTCTGGAACCACCCGGGCAATTCGACCTTCGACCAGCTTTTTCGGGATGGCCATCGAGGTAATCCCATTGTCGAACTGAACCGCGTTTTGCTCGATTTCGGACAGTGTGTATTCCCGAGCGAGATCGATGCGGTAACGCTCTTCATCCTTGGGCTTGCCTTTGGTTTCTCGCCAATGCAAAAACCAGCCTTCGCTGGTGTCCTGGATATCGACCACAAGAAAGCGGTCGTTCTCGTCTAGGGTCATCGTGGTGTCGATCATGTGGTTCCCGGTCTGGCAATGCCATGGCTTGGCTGTTTGGGTTTCTGGTTCGAATCGCGCGTCCACGATCGCACGAGGATCACAACGATGCAGGCCGCCGCGACAATGGCGAGGACCCAGCAGCCGGTGTCGACGATCCGAGCATTCAAGCGCTGTGGACGACGCACCCTCCTGTCACGCAATTCATCCGCTGGAAGCGTTCGGCGGTCACTCACGAGGCGGAACCCCCGGACGGCCCGTCTTCGTCCTCGTAAACGCCCAGCAAGGAGTTTCCATTGAGGCCCTTCATCGTGACGTTGCGGAAAACGAGGTCGCCATGCTGGGCCTCGAATGCCTCTTCACCATGCAGGATGAGGACGAAGTTTTTGCCCTGATGGGCCACGACGCAGGTTTCCTTCGCGGGATCGATCGGATCCGGCAAGTTGGTGCCGAATGGCAATTCGGTTGGTCGCAAGACAACGGTGGGTATGCAAAGCACGTTGTCCGGATTCGGCTGACTCGCAAAATCGCGAGCGTCTTCTTCGAGCACGATGGCGGCGACGGAAACCCTGCAAAGCCCAGCCGCTTCGTCGTCCGTAGCGTCCCCGATCAATGCCCAGCCAACCCAACGCGAGCCATCCGAGTTGGTCACCTGCGCGAGGCGACACGTGTGCTCGTCGAACTTTTGCAGCGGCTCGAGCACAAACGGTTTGTCGTTCGCAATGGCATGACCAATCTCTGTCAGCAATTGAGCGACAGCGCGCTTTCCGGATTGGCTCCAATCGCCAGCGACCAGAATGGCGAACTTGGGAGGTTCGACGGGCTCATGCAGCCGCGGCAAAGGCCGCACTTCCGCGACGAGGTTTGGCGGCACGCTCAAATCGCCAAGGTCGAGATGCGCGACGTGCTTGTCGGATCTCGAGACCCAGGCCCTCCGTGCTCGCGACAGCAGCAGCGGCACCATGCCTTCGCAGAGCGTCCCGCCCGAGACGAGGATCATGAACGCATCTTGCTCGGGCGTGGTGGCATCGGAATTGGTTTGTCCAACAGCAGCAATCATTTCAGTTCTCCCATGGTTCGGCTCTTCTTGCGCCGGTGAGTTTTCTTCAGCACGCGTTTGGCACACGCGTTTTTGCGAATGGCCTCGGCTTCCGCGACGTTCACGTCGTTGCCGGCGTAGATGCGATCCGCCGACAGGTTGAGGCGGTGGTATCGTTCCGGAGAACCAGGCGAAAGCGGTTCGTAATGCTCGTCGGCCGTCTCTTCGGTGAGGCCAAACAATCCGTGATACCAGACTTCGTACCGAGTCGGAATGCCGAGCCCCCAGCGCAGGATGATCTGGCAATGGCCAATGAACTTTACGTCAACGAACCCGAACCAACCGAGCCCGTGGTTCCGCAGCCACCAGAGCAATCTATAAAACAGCAGTGTCATTGTTTCCCTCGCTGGCGGGCATGACGCGTTCATGGCTTTCGCAGTCGCACGCGTCATGCTGCAATGGCTTGTCCTGGCCGACGATGCGGAGGTGGAGAGTGCGCTTGGCGCGTCCGCTCAATTCCTCCATTGTGAGCACCCAATCGTGATGCTTTCGAGGGTGCATCCCCTCGCGCCCCTTCGACCAAGTGCACTTGTCGCCGTGCTGGCAAGGCTGCTTGTACGGGTATTCGCGGCACATGTTCGGCCGGTCTTCGTACGCCATGCACATCCGCTGCTCCGCATTGAAATGGCGACATGTAAATACCCACCCAATGCATTTGTCGCCGGCTTCTTCAAGCGTCACCACGCGCCCAGAAGGCATCAACGATCCGGCGTACAGTGGGCGGATGGGAATGAGCATGTCCGCGATGTAATGGCCGTCGTGAACGTTGGCGTTACGAAGAAACGTGTCGATCAATTCTGGCGTCGTGCCACAGCGCAACGTGAATTCGTGGCAGCAATGCCCAGTGCATCGATCCTCTTCGCTCATTGAATTGCCTCGACGATCGGGTCATCGCCCACGGCTTGCAGCCTCTTGTCGCGCAGGTACGTGCGCCATGGCCATCGCTCGTTGCTGACGGGATCCCAAAAGCCCCACGATGCGCCCTTCGGTCCCGTCTCGATCAAGCTCCACGACTCGGCGCCGAGCAGTTCGTCGACACGATGGTACATGCCGAGCGGCACGCCGAATCCGTCACCGGGGACGTGTCGGCGCCGGACGATCTGGCCATTGACGAAACGTTCCTCGACGTACCCACCAAGGATGATCGTTGCCGAGAACCACCACGGATGGTCGTGTAAAACGCGATCTTCGTCGCCTCGGCGAAACCGATGAAGATACCGGTGCCCATGATCGAGCTTGTCGCCCAAATCCCAGCGATCGAGGTACGGTCCCGAAACGCCGATGAACGTCGTGACTGGACAGGCGAACGCTTCGACGATCTCCATCAATCTTTGGCCAGACACGCGGCCTTCGACAGCGAGTTTGTCGATGGCGCACCACGCGGGAGAGTCCGCGTGCAGGTTGATCTCCGAGACGCGCGAAGTCGTGGTCACGGGTACACGTCCTTCTGGTCGCCCGCAATACGATCGAAATGAGACGCAGAAACGACGAATTGTGCACGGCACAGGTCGATGATCTCGCTGCACAGCATGGGCACGTCTTTGCCTCGAAGACGCAGCGACTCGGCTTCCTTTCGCGGGTAAACGCCAGCATGCAGAAGGTCGGTGGTATAGCCGGAGCGGTTCTTCCGCCAAAACGTCATCTCGTTGTTTCCGCGAGAACGATCGATCGAGACCACGAAGAAGTCGTCCGGCCCGACGTTCAAGATGCGGCGAGCTAGTCGTTCTCGCAGCTCCGCTTGTGCCAGCGAGGCGCGGAGATCCTCCATCGCGTTCTGTCCAGTGCTCATGACTTGCGTGCTCCTTTCCGTGCGCGAAGGTGCCTTCGGCGCGATTCTTCCTGCGCACGAAGACGGACTCGAATCTCTGCCTTGATCAGCTCGCGGATCTTTTCGACGATGACTTGGTGAGCATCACCGAGCAAATTGCGGGTCCGAAGCTCGTCGCAAACCGCATCGAGTTCTTCGATGTCCCATCCGATGACCATGCATTGCTTCAAGCGCTCGAGCGGCAAGAGCCCCATGGCAATGCCAGCAGCGGCTTGGATGACCAACGTCAGACGTTCTTCGTGCTTTGCGCGTTCGTAGGTCAAGGCGCGCGTCGCGGACATCCCGCCATGCGACGAGGCTCCAAGGCCGAACTCGGGGAGCGTGCGACGCCACGGCGACGCCAAGAGCCAATGAGCAATCTCGTGCACGACTCCGGCGGCGTGCAGGCCATTCGTGTTGATGCTGTGCCCGTCCCACCGCAAGGTCAGCTTCGAGCGCCTCTCGAGACGAACGCCGACTGCCTTCGCAAGCGTTGCGGGGGACGTGACGCGAATCTCGTTCACGAACCACGGTGCCGTACCGGGAGCTCGCTTGTCATCGAAGGAAACGCTGAAGCTCATGGCCGTATCCACGAAGGGTTGGTGACCACGACAGACGCCGCGACGATGAGCACGACCCCGACCAATCCAGCGTACTTCCACGGGTTGTGCCAGAACCTCGGCGAATACGAGTCAGCGCGATACCAGAAATCGCTTTCGTAGCTCCAGAAGCAAAGCAGCGAGAATCCGATGAGCGCGATGCCGGTGGACAGGCCGGCGATCATCGGACCTCGCGCGGCCCACACGCCAGCGCCAATGCAGATGATACCCAACGTGGCGATCGCGCTGGGCTGAAGGGAATGGGCTCGTTCGCGGTTGTCGCTCATGATTCACCTCGGGTTACTGGTTTCTTCTTCGGTTCGGCAGGAACCGTCTTCTTGGACCTATCCTGCTCGCGCCGATTGCCATCCGTGCAGGCTCCGCAAATGCACCGACAACGGCCTGGACAGGCGACGCACGTGCAAGAATCGAGACCGCAGCCCATTATGATTTCCTGCCCGGCGGCCGTGGCATGTTGGGGTTCGGTTCCATCGGGGCGTGAGTCGCGCACCTGGACTCGCCGTCCTTCTTACGAAGGTGTTGCGCACAGAGCGGTTTTCCGCATCCGGAAACCTTGCATTCAGCAACGGCATTCGCTCCGCACGAATGACAAGAGGCACGTTGTTTTCCGCACACGAACAGGCTGACTTTGGGTGCGCTCATGATCTGCATGCGCGTGTTCCGTCGAACGTTGACGCGTCAGTGACGTTCTAGGCGCTCAATGCTGACGCGTCAACGATGCCAACCGTTGCTACGTCTTTGGCATCAAAACGGACTTTCGTCGCTGTCTTCGTCGTCTTGGGTGGGACGAGGCTGGTCATTCGGGAGGGCCGGATTCTCGTACTCGTGCAGCGCCTTCATCGCGGCGTCGAACCACACCACCCATTGATCCGGCGTCCATGAAACATTGCAGCTCATTCCGCGGCACGGATACTTGTACCAGCGGATTTCGGCTTCACCATAGACAAAGTTTGGCAACTCCGCCTCTGGCGCGTCATCACTGCCCGACCAATACGCTCGCACGGTGAAGTTCGGGATCTTCGGATCTTCAGAGCCATACGCGTCGAATTGGCGCTGCTCACGGTTCCAGAAGATCCGACCAATCTCGCGCCATACCTCGCGGAACAATGCAATGGCATAACGCGGAAGCTCGTATTCGCCCGTCGGTGCGCCGAAGATGGCCTGCCCAAGCTCTGGTGTGTAATGCTTGCTGGTCATTGTCCATGTCTCCGTTGTGCGACAAAGCCATCAAATCGTCGCCGCTCGATACATTCGTCAACGATGTTGCGCGCTACATGCCAATCCATTGGCTCGTACATTCCGCTAAAATCAAACCTGCTGAGGTCATCATTGGAGAAACACGTGCTGTCGTATTCGGGATCAGGGTCGCCCTCTTCGACGAGCCACGCTGCCGTTTCACCACGCGGGACGTACACGGTGTGCAGCGCCTTTGCTGGCAAGAATAGCTGTCCACGCAGGGCGTCATTACCGCCGTACCTGGCCCAATCCGGAACCGCATCGTGAAGAGTCGTTGAGTAATCGAACACCAACGGAACTGTCGCGCCGCGCGTGAATTCGCCGGTTCCTTGCAGAATTGGCGAGACGTACCTGTATGCATCGAGCGCGACCCGTGGTCGCACATCATGACGCTCTTCAAGCGCAAAGGCATGATTTATGACCGTGCCAAACACGTGCAACAGCAAGATGTCCCGCCGATGTGGGTGGATCGCAATCGACAGCATTTTGGGAAACGTCGCTTTCCCGCCGTTCGACATGACGACGCCCCGACAAGGAGACACCTGATTGGTCACCAGCGGATCGTTGCGCCAAAGCTCATGTTTGATAGAGGCGTAATACATCCGCACCATTGGCGGTCCTACATCTATCACGATCGAATGAAGCCCACGGCAATGGGTATGCATGAGCGACTTGTCGATGTGCCAATCCGAGATCCCGTTCCGCAGGATCGTGTTGATGAGCTTCCCTGGTTGAACGTAGGAGCGGATCACGCTGGCCTGTGTCTTTCTGCTCGTTGGCTTCGGGTTGCGCCCGTACCGGAGACGTTACAGACGTTGTAGGAGCTCGTTTGGCGGCGTCAACGCGGCCTCTGAAGCTGGGCCATGTTGCGTCATTCAGATGGTGGTGGCAGCCTAAATATGCTGCGGAGCATGGGGGCGAAACGATAAGCGATGATCTCGGCCTCGTCCTTTGATGGATAGATGGCGCGCAAATCGTGTTCGCTCATGGGCGCGACAAACATTATTGCCTCGGCTCGTACCAGGATCAATCTATCAGCGAGCAAAGCTGGTGGCACATGTTCTCGTACGTACCTGGACCAGCCGGCGGTCACCGCTTCTATCGCATCGTCATGCAATCCCATGCCGCACGTGATCCTTCAGGCTCATCCCATCGTCTCGTGAAGCTCAACGATGAACAACCGTGCCATCGTTTTTTTCGCAGAGCGTGTACTTGGATTGGCTATCGAGATACTTCTCGCCGTGCTTCTTACACAGCTCTTCCGAGTCGTGATCTGCGGAAGCGGCCCAGATGCAGGCAATGAGTACGATCACTGCGAACACGACACAGCCCGCAGGCGACTTCGGACCCTCTCCCCAAAACAGCGGCTCAATGTCTTCAAAATGGCTCATGGCTCATCTCCAGATATGTGTTCCACGCACAGCGGCCATCGACGCTCAATGCTGCATCCAACGGCGGGCTTGCCGCACTCACGATACCCGCCAGCAAATGCGACAGCAGGATCAGGAAACGCCTCGGTGCAGCGCCCATGAGCGCATACGGCAAGCGACCCGCCGCAATGGCCGCAAACGTCGGACTGAGGCTGACCAATCGACGTGGGATTGAAACCGCGACACTGCGGGCATATCCCGGCGTGCAGTCCGAACGAGTTCTCCAGCGTGTTCCGCGTATATCGGCCATTGCCGCGACGCGCCTGGAATCGACTCATTGCCGAATCACCCATCTCCGCGCAGTTGTGCCCTTTGCTTCGCGTCCGCATGCACCTGCAGCCGCAGGGCATACTCCAGTTCAGCGTTCGGATTTTCCATCTGATTGGCAGTCCGATACCCAGCCTCGAAGATTTTGACGCTCCGGATGAACTCCTGCTTCGTTTCGACCTGCTGTCGACGCAGAACCTTGAGAGCGTCCTGTGCCGCCTCCTCTCGGTGTGCAGCCGACATCCCATCCCACATTGGGCCGAAGAACGTGGCCGCTGAAGCCCTGGCAATGATGAGCATGACGTCTTCGGCCAATGGAACATGGTCTTGCGGAAGATGAGACGGTGCACGACAAATGCGCCCATACAGCGACGCAAATCCCCCAGTGGCGATTGTCGTTCGGAACCTTCCACTATCACGGACAGCCTTTTCCAGTACACGCACATCTCGATCGCCGATGTCATTCGCACAATCAATGCCAACGAAATCGGCCCCGCCTTCCACTTCCATGTTCCCGAACAGCTCAATCGTACCGCCGTTTTCCAATGCGTATTCCGCGTAAAGCCCCTTCTTCGACGCTTTGAGCAACTGGAGGTCACTGATGGTCGGAAACAGAAGCATCTCAAACTGCTTCACCCAAGGCGTGAAGTAATCCGCCACGTTGACGATGACCGCACGGTAGCCGTGCGTTTGAAATCCGCGCAGTGCCGCAAGAAACAAGGCGTGCGTTTTCCCAGCACCTTTGGCTCCGGCAAGGCACATTCGCGGATCATCGCCACGCACGAACTCGTGCTGAAATGGAAGCGGCTTCAGGTTCGCGTGGTTGGCATCGATCATTGGACAAATCCTCTCGGTCTTTAAGATTGTGGTATTCGGCAGAGTCTTGGGACGTCGGCGCAATGGTCACGCCGCACTTCTGGATCCGGGTCGGTGGTGCACACGCAGCGCGCATAGCAGCACTCATAGTGAGTCGACTTCGCGCAAATAACGCTGCAATGAATCGGTTCGTCGCTTGCGGACACGAGCCCAGCGACGAGCAGAACGGCAACGGAAGCGACGATGCGTAATGGCAAGGCTGCGATCATTGAAGCTCCGGGGGCGTGAAAAAGTTCGCGTCCAGAACCATGTTCGGAAATACGAACTGCGTTTGTCTGTCCAGCGTGCGGTGGATGTTCAGCCGCTCTGGATCGTCGTAACCCACGACCCAGCTATCTCCAGGCTGTGGCATTCGAGGATCTGGGCCGAACCAAGCTTTCACGGATGCCGAGCTAGTCACCAACAAGCCAGACACCCGACCCATCTCGTTCATGTCCAATGAGCGCTCGGTCGCGACGAACGCATCGAACCCGGCTTGCGCGGATGGCGCGACGAGCAATGCGGCGAGAAGCCCCTGTGCACGTCGGATATCGCACCCAAAGTCCGAAGGCTTGTCGCGATATCGACTCTCGAACCTTACCTGCACAGATTTCATCTGTGCTTGCACGAACACGTCGTACCGGAACTGAAGCTCGTCGGAGCGCTCGGATATGAACGACGCGATGACCATCGGGTCGTGGATCGCGACGAGCGCGCCCGTCCATTGCGTGTACCCGTGGTTCGAACGATGGACGGCCTGGACAAGTTCGCGAGCCACTACCGACTTGTCCTCGGCAAACTTCAAGACCTCCAGCAGCACGCCAGGTCCAAAACGATTCGCTATATTCATCGCCATCATTCACCTGCCATTTATTCGGGTAGCGTCCGCGAACGACGCGCGCGAAAGCCTCTCGGTCGTGCCGTCCGCCCACTTGACCAAATACGTTCGACGGCCACGCTTCGCGGCCTTGTCGCGACTCCGCTCGACATCGACGATGGTGCAGCGCTTGGTACCGAACTGCCACACGTCGCCTCCGCGAGGTGCGTCTTTGCGGTTGGTCCGCTTATGTCCGGCTGCGCTCAACGTCGCCCTCAAGCGCCTGCTGCGGAATCTCGCGTTTCACGTCCTGCTTGCCGGTTCGCTTGACGCGCCGGCGGATCCGTTTCTTCTCGGTCTTCGAAACGTCATACGAGCCGCCTGGTTTCGACAACCTCCGCGGGCTCCGCATCTCGCGCGTGTACCTGGAGCCAGGCTTTTCTCCCATCGGCTTCATGCTTTTTCCTCGGCCGCCTTCCGGCCTTTTTTCGTGATCACGTAGAGCCCCTCGGTATGCCCCGAAGGCACTCGACGATCCCCCGTTCGTTTGACGTGCAAGCGATTCTTCAACCCGCCGAGCAGGTTCTGGGCTTGTCGCCGGTCGATGCTGTACTTCTTGCCGAGCTTCTTGACGACATCGGTGGGACCTATGGCCTCGCTCAAGCCCGCCATGTACTTGAGCAGCACCTTCGAGAGCTGCCCCGTCGACTGCTTTGGAGGCCGGCGTTCCGACTGCGGCGGCTCTTCGGGCTCAGGTGTTTTCTTGGCGGACATGGACGAGCCACACGCCACCGCCGTCCCATCGCCATTGATGGCGTGCGCATCGTTCGATTCGACCGTCACGAACTCAGGTTCAGCCTCAGTGGGTTCCGGCTTTGCCGCCTGCTCCGGAACATCCAGCTTTGATGACTCGCGCCCTCGTTCAATGACCGTGCCGATCAAATCATGCGGCACACCCAAGAGCCCAGCCGCAATGCGCTCGGCCATTCCAGGTGGAATGCCATCCGGGAAAATAGCTTTGAGGTCATCGGCAACGTCTGGATGAACGAGCACTGTCCGATTTTTCTCGTCGAGCAGAACGCTTGACCTGCCAAATCTGCCAACGATGCCGCTGATGGCTTCCGCCCCGACCTTTGGGGCACGTTCGGCCTCCCGCTCGCATAGCTCTTGGATGGCGCTCAAAAGCGCCGTGCGCCGACCAGCGAGCTGTCGAGCTTCAACGTCCTTTGCCGCCCTCGACTCCCCATCGGCAAACGGAACGATGGCCGTCTCCGAATTGACAACCACCTGATCCCCGGCTCGCAATTCGACCCGAATCACCTCGGGCAGTTTTCCAACGAGCTTCGTCGGATTCCAATGCGCCACGACCCGAGCCTCCGGATCGTCGAGGACGATACGCGACAGCACCACGGCTGTCGTGGTCAGCTCCTCGAGCCTGACCAATTCATGCGTTGAAGCCATGTCTATCCTGTGTCTCCACGACCAACGTTAGCACGTGGGCTAAGTGTGTCAACGTGAGGACACCGTGCTGTGTGCGATTTTTACGCAGGTCAGAGCCCGAACAGGTTGCCTTGCCCAGGCGACGATGACCCGCCATCGCTCGCGCCCGCCGGGGCCTTCGTTGCTGCGACGCCGCTGATGCCGCCCGAACCTGGTGCATATTCATCGCGCGTCCTCTTGGTGCTCCGGTGCGCAACGCTGACCTGAGCCTGTGCAGGTTGCGCTGGGGCAGCGCCAATCCGCGCCTTTACGCTACGGGTCTTGGCCCACTGCTCGACGAGCGCGCGAACGACAACTGCGGCTTCCGGCGACACGTCCGTCATCGTCCACGCCTGCAGCGCAGGTTCCGATTCGTCCTCGACTTTCCACCACGCCGACCGCCAGCCCATGAACCACAGTGGTGCAGGCATTTTCCGACCAGTCGCCAATGCCCATCGCTCCGCGAGTCTGGACGTCGCAATGGCCACGCCTCGCGCCTTCCGGACATCCTCAGGCCGAAAGACGATCACCCAGCCCATGTACGTGTTCCGCAACTCGCTGGCCGGCAGCGCGCAGCAAACGTGCCCCGCGCGCATGAGGTAGATCGTCGTCCCCTCCCGAATCGGAGGCTTGTGGCACTTCCCAAGGGAAAGCTCGTACTCGCCCTCCGAGCTGACCGCCATCTCGAGAAAGCGAATCCACCCGACCCCGGCATCGGAGAACCCCACATCGTTCGAGATGACCACCACGCCATCAGCGTCTTTGGATTCTTGCCGGGGAGGTTCGTTGGCACGAGCCATTGTGATGTCTCATTTCGGCGGGTCGTACGTGTTTACGCCTCGTTTCTAACACAAACACGCCCGCCAGGCCGCGAATAATGCTCGGCTTGCTGAGACCAAAATTCGGCAATCTTGATCGAACGATCACGCTCCTCGAAGAAATAATGGCGAGCGCTTGGATGTCGAATGCCCAGCTTTTCATAAAGCTCGGCACGAAGCGCAAAGTCTGCGGCTCGTTCTTCTGCAAACGCGACTTTACTCATTACATAACCTTGCTGCATCCGTGTCGCCGGTTTCAGGAGGATCGCACGTCCCACCGAACGTTTCCACGATTGAAAGCACAAGTCCGTCGGCGACTGCGCTCGTCAAAGGATCCATGTCCCGGGTGATCACGTCGATGTGGTCGCCAACGAAAACCTCAATCCATCGCCCCCGCGGCTTCCCGCGCTCCTCGCCAATGAACAACTGCCGTGCTTTCCCGTGTTCCGTGATGCGACGCGCGGGATGACTCACGTTGCCGTCGAGCGAGATGTAGAATCGGCTCTGGTCCCAGTTCCACACGACGGTCCCGGCTTCGCCCATGAAGTCTTCAAGGAACGTCCAAAGCTCGTAGTCCTTCCGCGCGTCGGGCACGGGCCGATCATTGAAGTAGATGAACCTGTCGTGTGCCATCCCGTCACCTCAGCTCAAGCTGTGTCTTCAATTCCTTCACGCGACCAGGATGGTTGCGCAGGAATTCGATGATGAACCCGTCATCGGAGTCCACATCCGTAAACAAATCGAACGTCGCGACGCCAAGCGCCTTGGCAATCGCCCCAAGGGTCTTGGTGTTCGCCGCGAGCTGACCGAGCTCGATGGCCATGACGTGGAACGGGTGCAGCCCCGCCAGCTTTCCAAAGTCGCGGAGAGATACCCCGGCCCCGTTGCGTAACACGCGAATCCTCCGCCCGACCTGCCCAACCAACGAATCGTAAGGATACTCTTTCCGTCGCGTCATCGTGGTTCTCCCGGCGCCGCATCGGCGCAAATGTCCCCCAACCATCGTTACAACCGCGCCTGGAATGCGTAGGCATCCAGGTCCTTCAACAATCCGTGCACGAGTGCCTGCGCTTCGGATGGCAAGGCGTCGATCATGTCCTTCCAAACGCTTCGCCCTTCGCCGAGCGTGTAAGCCCTGATCATGGCGAGCCTGCGAACGATGTGGTCGACATCGCCGCTCGACATCTCGTGGATCACCTGCTCGAGCAGCTTCCCCACCGTCTCGTCGTGTGCGCCAATTCGGTCCACGACATGCTTCTGTCGATGGAGGAGCAGTTCCCCATGCACGATCTTTCCAGCGGCCCAGAACGCAAGCACGTGTTCGAGGCGCGCGAACCGGACCGCCCAGATCATGTAGCCGCGCATCGATCGAGCGGCGACGCGAAATACAGGGACGTCTTCCTCTGCGAGGACCGCAGGCTGCTCGTCGTCGGAGCAAGGTAGCCACGTCGCTTGACGCCGGAGGAGG
>JACCDP010817011.1_pt1 | contig 31467 bp, 33 predicted proteins | sample 7445841 | NCBI WGS metagenome assembly JACCDP01 (sample SAMN15323441, study PRJNA562643) | freshwater metagenome | isolation source: river surface water | place: USA:Blue River Watershed | collected 2017-08-17 | reverse complement strand
GTATACCAAGCAAGTTCGTGCAGCTTCTGTACTGAACAACGGCTTTGACGCTGGCTACCCAGGTGGCGACAGCAAAGCTCTGTTCGCAACTGATCACCCACTTATCTCCGGCGGTACAAACTCTAACGAGCCAGCTACTGCCGCTGACCTTAACGAGACTTCCTTGGAAGCCGCCGTTATTCAAATCAGCTTGTGGACAGACGAGCGTGGTTTGCTCATCGCTGCTAAGCCACGTAAGTTGATCGTGCCACCTTCACTGCAGTTCGTTGCAACTCGTTTGCTCGAGACAGAACTGCGTGTTGGTACTAACGACAACGACATCAATGCAATCAAGAACAACGGTTCGATTCCAGAGGGTTACACCATTAACCACTATCTGACCGACACCAATGCTTGGTTCTTGACCACTGATGTACCTAACGGTATGAAGCACTTTGTTCGTACACCACTCCAGAATTCTATGGACGGTGACTTCGACACAGGCAACGTACGTTACAAGGCTCGTGAGCGTTATTCCTTCGGATTCTCGGATCCGCTCGGTATGTTTGGTTCGCCAGGCGCTTAATAAACACCCTATAGTGTTTGGACCCCTCTTCGGAGGGGTTTTTTATTTGCGCAAACTACTTGCACAAAGCTAAAATAGTAGTAAGATGCAGTTATCTGGGTGAATCGCTTATCAAACCGCCCCAGCGGACGCATACACGATTGATAAGCTGAACTTTGTATGAAGGACAATTTATTATGGCAACATCTACAACCTCCTCGGTATGGCGCTCCACTGGTGGGGATCAAACCCGCACAGCATATGCCGGCTCTATGGTTATGGCAGCGCAGTTTTATATCGCAAATACTGCAGCAACTTCGAACGTAACAACTTCTTCAGCTACTGGCGCTCCAGCTTTAATTCTCCCTGCTGGCGCAGTTGTTACAGAAGTTATTATTTCTAGCGGCGGTGGTGGTAATGCTACTGCTAACATAGGGTTTACCCCAATCATTGGTACTGGCCCAGGACAAACCACTACTCTTGGTACAAACGTACCGACTGCTTTTGTAGCTGCTGGAAACGTTTCTGCACGCACAGTATTTACTGTTGCTTCTGCTACTGGCGGAGCTTCTTTGGGTAACACAGCTAATGCAACTAACTTAGTTGTTGTAACTAATGCTCAAGGTGCTGCCAACGCTATTGCTGGCGTTGTTAGCGGTGACATAATCTATTACGTAGCTGACACTGGCGCAGAAAACGTCTAATAGGAGGCTCTTATGGGCATGCAATATGACGTTAAAGCAACGGCTATAGCTGCTGCACAAACCAACGCTGCCGTATTTGCTGGACCTGCTCGTATTAAAGGTATGGTTGTAGCAATTCCGGCGGCAGGTGGCACAGTACTTCTACGTGATGGTTCAGGCGGAACTATTCGCTTTAGTTTGGTATTACCTGCTGGTGATGCAACCGTAACCAATATCTTGGTTCCTGGGGAAGGTATTCGTTGTGATAACGGTATCTATGCAACTACTCCAGCAGATACACCAATCACGGTGTTTTATGGCTAAGTCCCCTGCTTGGACTCGCAAAGAAGGTAAGAACCCTGAAGGCGGTCTAAACGCCAAGGGCAGGGCTTCCTACAATGCTGCTAACCCTGGGAAACCGGGGCTAAAGCGTCCACAGCCAGAGGGTGGCTCTCGTCGTGATTCGTTCTGCGCTCGTATGAAGGGTATGAAGAAGAAACTAACTTCTGCCAAGACTGCAAATGACCCAGATTCACGCATTAACAAGTCGCTACGGGCTTGGAACTGCAAAGAAGGCGGAGCTATCCGTGGCGGTGGATGCGAAGTTCGTGGCAAAACTAAAGGACGGATGATTTAATGGACCTACTTAAACAAGGCGCACAAAACCTTAAAAGTATTGGGTTTGGCGCTGCCATGCCTGAAATGCGGGACCGAGTTCTTGGAGTAATTAGTGGCGACGCTAACCAAGCGCAAGATGACAAAATCAAAGCATTAGAAGCTGAAGTTGCTGCGGGTAGAAAAACCAAGCAGCAGGCTCGAGCCGAAGTAGGTATGAAAAAAGGCGGCAAAGTATCCTCCGCTTCTAAACGTGCTGATGGCTGTGCCATTAAAGGTAAAACCAAAGGGCGGATGGTCTGATGGATCACATCCTAACCATTATCGTTGCCGCTTGGTCAGGGCTTTTAACAATCTTTATATCCGTATTAGGTTATATCGTGAATGAGAAATTTAACAAAATTAAAGAGTTAGACGATAAACTCAATACAACTAGAGTGGAGGTAGCTCGTGAGCACATTACTCGTGAGGAAGTTACAAGAATTACGGACCACATTGATGCAAGGTTTAACCGCCTTGAAGCAAAAATTGACCAACTTATTCAAAGCAAACTAATAGGAGCTTGAAAATGAAACATTCAGATATGAGTAAAGATATGCCGATGATGGCTAAAGTTGCTGCTAAAGCAGTTAAAGGCCACGAAAAGAAAATGCATGGCATGGCTAAGGGCGGTGTAACCCGTGCTGATGGCTGCGTTATGAAGGGTCATACCAAGGGCAAAATGGTTAAGATGGCTGGCGGTGGAAGCTGCTAATGACTAAGCCAGTCGAACCCGTTAGCCCAGCCCCGAAAGTCGGGGAAGGGAAGTCCTTTCTTGAAAGGATGGAACGGGGTATGAAGAATGACGATCCTGAGACCAAAAGACTGTTTGCGGAAAAGTTAGAGAAGTACGTCAACGAAGGCAAGGCTTTAAACGAAGCTAGGAACGAACATAAGAAGGTTCCTGGTTTATCCAGAGCAGGTGGTGGCGGTGGAGCTGGTGGGGACTTTAGTGGTATGAAGGGCTTAGACAAACCGTTTAAAGCTGGTGGTAAGGTTAAATCAGCGTCAGCTAGAGCAGATGGCTGCGCTATTCGTGGGAAGACAAGAGCATGAGAGCCAGTCGTGGAATGGGCGCAATTAGCCCTTCTAAAATACCCAAGGCTAAGGTTATTAACCGTACGGATAACCCCGATGCGGTGGACATGTATGCCAAAGGTGGTAAGACTTCTAGCGTTAATAAGGCTGGTAACTATACGAAACCTAGTATGCGCAAGTCTTTATTTGAAAGTATTAAAGCGTCTGCTGTGCAAGGCACTGGGGCGGGTCAATGGTCGGCTAGGAAGGCACAACTCTTAGCTAAAAAATATAAAGCAAAAGGTGGAGGTTATCGTGGCTAAGTTTCCAGATCTAAACGAAGATGGAAAAGTAACTCAGGCGGACATCCTTAAAGGACGTGGCGTCGCTATGAAAAAAGGCGGCAAAGTTAATTTTATTCAAGAAGCCATTAAAAAACCTGGTGCTCTAAGAGCATCTATGGGTGTTAAAAAAGGCGAGAAAATTCCCGTTAAAAAGCTTGCCGAAGCAGCTAAGAAGCCTGGCAAAATGGGTCAACGTGCGAGATTAGCGCAGACTTTGTCTAAGCTAAAGAAGTAATGCCGTTTATCTGGGACTGGATTTGGGAGAAATTAAGTGGCGTTAGCAAAACCGCAACGGAGCCTAAAAGCTTGGGGGGACCAGAAATGGACAACCAAGTCAGGAAAACCGTCGTCCGAAACAGGAGAGCGGTACCTGCCAAAAAAGGCAATACAAGCGTTAAGCCCACAGGAGTACGCAGCAACAACCAAAGCAAAACGAGCGGGAAAAGCGCAGGGAAAACAGTTCGTGCCCCAGCCGTCAAAAATAAAACAAAAAGTAAAGCCGTACCGAAAGGTTAAATAATGTCCACTACAGGAACAACCTCCTTCAATCTAGACATGAACGACCTCATTGAGGAGGCGTTTGAGCGCTGTGGTCTTGAAGTTCGGTCTGGTTATGACTTCCGTACCGCACGGCGGTCTTTGAACCTACTCACCATTGAGTGGGCAAACCGGGGTATTAACCTTTGGACGGTTGAGCAAGGGCAGATTCTAATGAACACGGGGCAGGCTATTTACCCTATTCCTGTAGATACGATTGACCTCTTGGATACCGTGGTGCGTACTAATAACGGTCAAGGTAATAATCAGATTGACATCAATATTAGCCGCATTAGCGAATCTACATACATCACCATTCCTAATAAAAACGCTACAGGGCGTCCAATTCAGGTCTGGATTAACCGGCAGTCAGGCAACGTCGCAAACATCCCACAGGCTGCTTTAAACGGCGCTATTGACGCAGATGACACGACCATTACCCTAGTTAATGCTGCTAACCTCCCAACTCAGGGGTTTGTCAATATTGACAATGAGACCATCGGCTATCAGAACATCGTAGGTAATCAGATCCTAAACGCTTGGCGGGGTCAGAACGGCACAACGGCGGCAAGCCATTTAACGGCTGCAGAGGTATATGTAAACAACCTTCCTTGCATTAACGTTTGGCCCACCCCTAACCCACCTGGAACCCAGTACACGTTCGTGTATTACAGAATGCGTCGGATTCAAGACGCAGGGTCGGGCGTGCGCACGGAAGACATTCCATTCCGCTTTATACCCTGTATGGCTGCTGGCTTGGCTTATCAGTTAAGCGCCAAGATGCCTGGGGTAGATCCAAACCGCATAATGATGCTCAAAGCCGATTATGAACAGCAATGGACACTAGCAGAACAAGAAGACCGGGAAAAAGCTCCTATTCGGTTTGTGCCACGTAACTCGTTTTATTATCGATAAATGACATGCCAAATAGATTTGCTTCTGGAAAATATGCAATTGCCGAGTGCGACAGATGTGCGCAGCGGTATAAGCTTACGGAGTTAAAGATACAGATATTAAAGACAAAGCCGTATCAAGTTAAGGTTTGCCCGTCTTGTTGGGATCCAGATCAGCCTCAGTTGTCACTAGGCTTGTATCCAGTAAATGATCCACAGGCGGTGCGGGAGCCAAGACCAGACGTGAGTTATTTAGTATCAGGGCAAAGTGGCTTGCAGATTAACGAGACGGGTATTGGCCCAAATGGGTTTGGTAGTCCAGAGTTAGGTAGTAGGGTGTTTCAGTGGGGTTGGAATCCGGTCGGGGGTAGTAGGGGACCTGACGCAGGATTAACTCCAAATGACTTGGTACAACAAGTAATTGTTGGTACAGTAACGGTAACGACAACTTAAGGAGTTGAAAATGGGATACAAAAAAGGCGCTGACGGAATTACTAAAACAGGTAAAACTGAAGGTAAAAACTTAGGTGACTCTGGTCCATCAGTAGGTATTGAGAAGGGTCCAAAGAAAAGCACAAGCATGATGAACAAGAACATGAAGTTGATGGGTCGCAACTTGGCTAAAATAGCTAATCAAAAAGCTGGAAGAGGTCGATAATGGCTAAATTTTCTATGAAAAAAGGTGGCAAAGAAGTAGGACCTGCTGAGGTCTATGCTGCACCGCACACAATGGATGGCAAGGCTACTAACGTAATGGCAGATAGCACTACTAAACCTGGTAAAGACAAGATTAACCAGATGAATATGTCTGTTGCTGGTGTTAGTAAGGGCAACTATGCTCCTATTAACCCATACGGTGTTGGTGTAATGCGTGGTTATGGTGCAGCTACTAAAGGTCGTAAGATCAGTGGGAAAATGGGCTAATGAACTACCAGCAGTTATCTGAAGCAATCCAAAGTTACGCTGAGTCGACAGAGCAGCTTTTTGTCTACAACATCCCTAATTTTGTCCAGCTTTGTGAAGAGCGGGTGTATAACGCCGTTCAGATTCCTGCTATTCGTAAGAATGTCATTGGTAACTTTACCCAAAGCGACCACTATTTAGCTTTACCTGACGACTACTTAGCTTCGTTCTCTCTTGCGGTTATTGACGCAAACGGTAATTACGAGTATCTAATTGATAAAGACGTCAACTTTATTCGCCAAGCGTACCCTAATCCTAATGATGAAGGACTGCCAAGATACTATGCGCAGTTCAGCCCATATACCTACATTATCGGCCCAAGCCCTGACGCAAACTACCAGACAGAGCTGCACTATTACTACTACCCTACTACGATCGTACAGGGCGGCATTGCTGGGTTTGGCACTATTGTAGGTGGTTCTGGTTATACCAACGGTACGTATGAGAATGTGCCTTTGACTGGTGGTGATGGCGCAAATGGATCAGCCACAATAACTGTATCGGGCGGTTCGGTAACTTCTTTAACTTTAGTTAATCCAGGATATTTATATCTCGTAGGTAACTCTTTAAGCGCTGCTACCTCTACAATAGGTGGTACTGGAAGTGGGTTCTCCGTACCTGTAAATAATATTCAGAACCCAGCTGGGACTTCCTGGCTGGGTGATAATTTTGAATCAGTTTTGTTGTATGGTTCGTTGCGTGAAGCCATCGTTTTCCAAAAAGGTGAGCAAGATATGGTGGCTTATTACGAACAGAAGTACCAAGAATCCTTAGCGTTACTCAAAGAATTGGGTGATGGTAAAGATAGACGTAGTGCCTATCGTGATGGACAATTACGATTACCTATACCTGGACCCGTTAGATAAATTTTTAGGAGCAAAAAATGGCAATTACCCAAGGCATGGCGACAAGTTTCAAGGTTCAACTCTTGAATGGTCAACAAAACTTTTCCGCAAACACATTTAAATTAGCGCTGTATACCAGCTCTGCTAGTTTGGATGAAAACACAACTGCTTATTCAGCAACGAACGAAGTAGCTTCTACTGGCAACTATTCAGCTGGTGGCAATACTTTATCGGTTAGTGTAACCCCAACAAATACTGGTAACGTAGCTTTTATCTCGTTTTCCAATACATCGTGGGCAAATGCAACTATTACCGCTAACGGCGCTTTGATTTATAACGCTAACTTGTCAAACGCTGCTGTTGCTGTGTTGGCTTTTGGCGGTGATAAGACATCGACCAACGGTACTTTTGCGGTAAACTTCCCAACAGCAGATGCAAGTAACGCAATTATTCGTTTGACCGCTTCGTAATTAGGAGAGCCTTATGGCTTTGATTCTGAAAGATAGGGTTAAAGAATCCAGCACTAGCTCTGGCACGGGCAATATTACTCTGGGTGGCGCGTTTCCTGGCTACCAGACATTTAACGCCGCCATTGCTTCTGGTTCTACCGTTTACTACACTATTCACAATTTAACTTCTGGGTTTGATACCGAGTGGGAAGTTGGGGTTGGTACGTTTACGTCTCCAGCTACATTAGTTAGAAATACAGTTCTTTCCTCGTCTAATTCAGGATCGGCAGTTAACTTTACCGCTGGCGCAAGTGGTCTTGAGGTATTTGTTACTCAACCAGCCGAAGAAGCTATTTATCTTAACCAAGCTACAGGCTTAGTTGAGATTGGCGGGAATGGCACAAACACAGTAGCTTTTACAAACATCAACACCACAAACTTAACGGCTAACACGGTTACGTTAACCGCAGGTACGATTACTACCAATGCCGCTAATGCTACGGATATTACAAACAAAACGTATGTAGACAATCTTTTTTCTACAGGTATTACATATCACGACCCTGTTCTCGTTGAGTCGCCAATAGCTTTAATTGCCACATACAATCAACCAGGCGGCGCGGGTAACGGTGTAGGCGCTACGCTAACCAATAGCGGTGCAAACGTAGCTTTAAGTATTGATGGAGTATCGCTATCTAATACAGCTCGTGTCCTTGTATATCAGCAATCTAATGCAGTACAAAACGGCGTTTATACGGTTACTAATCCTGGTGCGCCCGATGCTCCTGGTCCTGGGGCTGCTTGGGTACTTACTCGTGCAACCGACGCCGATACTTATGGTGTTGGAGACCCAAACAAATTAGGTCAAGGCGATGCGTTCTTTGTACAAAGTGGTAATACAGGCGCTGGTGAGACTTATATTCTCAATACCGTAGGCACAATTACTTTTGGTACAACCAATCTTACGTTTGCTCAGATTAGCTCTGCTCAGGTATATAGCGCTGGCACAGGTTTAAATCTTACCAATCTGGCATTTAGTATTTCAAATACAGCAGTTACTGCGGCGCAATATGGCAACGATGGGGCTGTTGGACAGTTTACAGTTAACGCCCAAGGTCAGATTACCAACGCTGCTAATGTATCTATTAATGCTTCTAGTATCTCTGTAGGTACTTTAGCCAACGGAAGAACCACAGCAGCATCGGCTAACGGCGCAAGCACAATAGTAGCTCGTGATGCTAACGGAAGCTTTACCGCAAACGTTATTACGGCATCTACATTATCTGTAGCAGGAGGTGTTACCTTTTCAACAACAGCTTCTAATATTGATATTGGAACAAGCCAAAGCACTCCTATACTTAGGCTTGGTGGTATATCACAAACAGGAACAATGACTTTAGGTCGTTCTACAGCAAACCAAACAACTGATATTCAAGCTGGTGCAACGCTTAGTGGTAACACCAAAACAATTAACTTAGGTACTGGTGGTGTATCAGGCTCTACAACAGCAATTAATATTGGTTCTGCAAACGGTACAACCGTCACAGTTAACGGTACAACAAACTTAGCAAACGTCAATGTCAGCGGAAACGTCAGTGTTGGTGGCTCTGTATCTGGTAACGGGGCTTCTTTATCTGCAATTAATGCCTCAAACATATCAAGCGGAACCATAGCAAACGCAAGAACTACAGCGTCTGAGGCTAACGGTGCTTCTACGATTGTGTCTCGTGATTCAAGTGGTAGCTTTGAGGTTAATCTAGTTAACGCAGTATCCCTTAGTGGTAACGCCGCAACAGTGACGAATATCAATGCTTCTAACATTGCTTCGGGGACTATTGCAAATGCGAGAACTACCGCTTCTTCTAGTAATGGCGCTTCTACTATTGTTCTGCGGGGAGCTTCTGGTGAGTTCGCTGCTGGGGCGATAACAGGTACATCTTTCTCTGGTAACGGCTCGGCTCTTACTGCTATCAACGCTTCAGCGATTACTACAGGAACTTTAGACAATGCCAGGACTAATGCTACTTCTGCCAATGGTGCTTCCACTCTTGTTGTTCGTGATGCTAATGGTTCCTTTGCTGGGAATGTAATAACAGGAACAACTGGCACATTTACTTCTGTGTCTGGTAACGGAGTTGCGCTAACTGCTATTAACGCGTCAAACATTTCAAGCGGAACAGTACCTACAGCCCGTCTTGCTACTGGAACGGCTAACGCTTCTACGTATTTGCGTGGCGACCGGACATGGGTAACACTTAGTACTGGTAACGTATCGTATGACACAGCAACGGCGAACACCGGATATTTAGCTTTACCTTCTGGAACAACTGCACAAAGACCTGGATCTCCAGCTAATGGAAATACACGTTTTAATACAACTTTAAATGCAATTGAAACATATTCCGCATCAAGCGGTAGGTGGGAAATTGTTGTGTATTTTACTGTACCAGGTGCTCCAACTGGCGTTTCAGCAGCAACGGCTGGCGCAACAGCAGCTACAGTTACATACAGTGCCCCAGCAGATACTGGTATTGGTACAAGTACTCAAGCAATTACTTCATATACAGCGGTGTCTTCTCCAGGAGGCATTACAAGTACAGTTTCCCAATCTGGTTCTGGAACAATTACTGTTACAGGATTAACCACAGGTACGGCTTATACCTTTGTTGTATATGCAACTAATGCAGCGGGCAATAGCGCTAATAGTGCGGCGTCTAATAGTGTTACACCATTAGCATTAAGTTCAGTAGAATATTTAGTGGTTGCTGGAGGTGGTGGTGGAGCGCCTCAAGCTCCCGATTCTTGCGGCGGTGGCGGCGGTGCCGGAGGTTTTAGAGCAGGATCTCTTAGCGTTTCCCTTGGAGTACCTTATACAGTTACTGTTGGTGGTGGCGGCGGCGCATTTGGTCAAGGCGGGGACTCAGTCTTTTCCAGTATTACATCAGCGGGCGGTGGTTATGGTGCAAATCAAAACCAAGGCTCTACTGCTGGCGGTTCTGGCGGAGGTGGAGGTTTAGGTGGCGCCGGCGCTGCTGGAAATACTCCAGCTACAAGCCCTTCGCAAGGTAATGCTGGTGGAAACGCTCAAGGTTGGGTTTCTGGTGGTCAAAACGGTGCTGGTGCTGGTGGTGGAGCTGGCAGTGTTGGCGGTTATGGAACTTCAGGAATTGGTGGTACCGGCGGGGATGGAGCTAGTTCATCTATTACAGGAACAGCAACGCTATATGCGGGTGGTGGCGGCGGTGGTTCTAATAACGGTGGTGGCCCTGCTGGTACTGGCGGTGGCGGCAAACTCGGTGTACCAGGTACTGCTAATACAGGAGGCGGTGGTGGTGGTGGGTCACAAGGTCAAGGCGGAGTTACTTCTGGAGGTTCTGGTGTAGTTGTTGTTAGATACCCAAATTCATTTTCAAATGCAACTTCAACTACAGGGACAGTCACCTTTAATAACACTGGAGGATACAAAATCTATAGATGGACTAGTTCTGGGTCTATTACGTTTTAAGGATAACTAATATATGGCACATTTTGCTTTAGTGGAAAACGGCGTTGTTACTCAAATAATTGTAGCTACACCATTACATATTATGAGTTTACCTAATTCAGAAGATTGGATTCAAGCATCCTATAATACTCGTGCTGGAGTTCATTATCTGCCAGATTCAGATACTCCTTCTCCTGAACAAGGAAAAGCATTACGTAAAAATTACCCCGGCATTGGGTATACGTACGATAGAACAAGAGACGCTTTTATACCTCCAAAACCATACCCAAGTTGGGTATTAAATGAATTTTCTTGTTTATGGGAAGCACCTGTACTTTGCCCCCCAGTAATACCAGAAGAAAATAAAATGTATAAGTGGGATGAGTCAATTGTTAATTGGGTTTTATTACCTCCACCACCAGCTGGTGATTAACAATGTTTGCTGGCTTTCCTTACGGTAGTTCCCCGTTTGCTGATGTAGGCGAAACAAGCCTTGGTATTTCAGTTCAACTAACTGGGGTATCTGCTGTAGGTGTAGTAGGTACGGCTGATGTAAGCTCTGGGCAGACTATTGCTGTAACAGGCGTAAATGCCGTTGGCGCAGTAGGTACCGTAACAATTGTAGCCGAAGGTAACGTTGAATTAGTAGGTATCAACACACCATGCTTAGTTGGCACAGTTGTAGTGGTTGCAGACAGTAATTTAAATCTTACTGGTTTTGCTGTACCCACGTTACTAGGTAACGTAACGGCTACTGGTAGCGTTAATATAGATCTTACGGGATTTGCAATACCTACTTTGCTTGGAAATGTAACATCTACAGGCAGTGCAGTAATTAACTTAACAGGGGTTAGTACAGTAGTTAGGCTTGGTAACGTAGATGTAACGGCGAACACTGATATTAATATTACTGGATTTGCGGTGCCTGTTTTACTTGGTACTGTAACTGCTACTGGTTCGGTAGTTGTTAATTTGACTGGTGTAAAAACAGTAGTTAGACTCAATAAACAAAACGTTTGGGGTTTGGTAAATACAGCGCAAAATCCAAATTGGACAGAAGTAATAGCAGCTTAAGGATAAATTATGGCAACAACCTACTCAACAAGTTTAAAACTAGCCCTAATTGGGGATGGCGATCAGTCTGGTATTTGGGGTCAAACGACCAATACAAACCTAGGTACTTTGGTTGAGCAGGCTATTACTGGCGTTGTTTCGATAGTTATGACTGACGCTAACTATACTCTGACTAACTTTAATGGAACAACAGACGAAGCAAGAAATGCGGTTTTAGTAGTTACTGGCACTAATAACGCAGTCCGAGATCTTATCCCACCAGTTGTAGAAAAGCTTTATACCATCGCTAATAATACTACTGGGGGATATGCAATTCGTGTAATTGGAGCTTCTGGTACTGGTGTAAATATTCCAAACGGGGCAACTTGCCTTGTTTACTGTGATGGCACTAATTTCGTTAACGGGTTATCGGGGAGCATAGGTAGCTTTACGGTTAATGGTGCGTTATCAACTACCGGAGCGTTAACCTATGGTGGTGTAACTTTATCTAATTCTGTAACAGGCACCGGAAGTATGGCGCTATCTGCATCTCCAACATTTACTGGAGTGCCTGCGGCACCCACTGCTGCGGCTGGAACTAACACAACTCAGATAGCAACTACAGCTTTTGTATTAGCTAATGGAGTGCCAACTGGCGCAATTATAATGTGGTCTGGTTCTATTGCTAGTATTCCAAGCGGTTGGCTGCTATGTAACGGAACAAGTGGTACGCCTGACTTACGAGATCGTTTTATAGTTGGCGCAGGGACTACCTACGCTGTAGCCGCAACGGGCGGTTCTGCAAACGCAACTCTAGTAAGCCATACTCATACTGCAACATCTACTGTTACTGACCCGGGACACGCACATGATTTTCCACTCGCCCCTCGTATAGGAGGAGGCAATCTTTCAAGTAACGGAGATCCTCAGTTCACAACAATTAGTACAAATTCAGCAGTTACTGGAATTACTGTTGCAACAACAAACAGCACCGAAGGTGCAAGCGCAACCAACGCCAACTTGCCACCGTACTATGCGCTGGCTTACATTATGAAAGCTTAATATGATTAAAACAATCCAAGATTCTTTAGAAGGTAGTGAATTTAAACCACGGCATACCATTGAAATCTACTGCCCTAATTGCAGTCGCGATGTGGACGAAGCCGAGCTTGCCGCTCAAAAATGTAATGATTGTGGGTTTGATTTATCTGAGCCAGAACAACACGTAGCTATCGTGGTAGCCAATATGTCGTTTGGTGGCTCTACTCTTTGAGGCAAAGAACAGTGAGATATGTCAGATCCGTTGGGGTTGTCCGAGGGGGTAAAGGGGCTTAGTTCAGGCTTTGATTCTGCTCGTGAAGCGGGCAAGTCTGTTTCTAAACAGATTGAGAACATACAGAAAGATGCAACAGATGTAGCTCAGCAACAAGCGCAAGAGCGCATACGGGCAAGGCGGGAAGCAGAATTTAAGAAAGAGCGAGCGCTAATTAGAGCGCTAGAGCAGTGGAAGCATAAGAAACAAATCTCCGATGAGGAGGCTGATTTAAAGATTAAGTTTGTTAAGCAGTACGGTGCCAAAGAGTGGGATGCGTTACTTAGGATTAAGTTGGATATTGAGAATATGGAACGCAAGGACAACGAAGAGTTCCAGCATGATTTAAAGGCAGTAAGGAAGGTTCAGTTTTATTGTTTTATGGCGGCGCTGATTGTGACGTTGTGGCTTAAATTTATATTGAAAGCATTTTGATGGCTGAAGAAAAACTTAACGCCAATGATACGTTGTCTAAAGTACTAGCGTATGTAGACTCACCGTTTAAATTGTTTGCGGTTATTTTGATGGCGGTTTTTGCGTTTAGTGGTTGGTTATTTTACGAAAATAAGGATTTAATTGTTGGTACATACAAGGAAAGCCAAAAGCTACCTAGTATTGCTAAAGACAGAGTAGATGATGCAGCAGCTCATTTGTTTAAAACGACTGACGCAACTGTAGTAACAATATTTAAAGTTAATCCTTTGCTTGGAACCAGAATACAGCATCGTGCTTTTACAAAAAATGGCAGGGATAAAACAAACGATGATTTAGATGTAGGGTTGTTTACTTCCAACCAAGCGAATAACCAAGACGTAGTAGCTTTAATGGCTGGCGGTGTTCCTTGTGGTGAATATAAAACAGCGCAGTCAGAAATTGGACTTTGGTACCTTGAAAAAGGGATGACTTTTGGTTGTAGAATTAGTGTACCGCCAGACCCTAATAAGTTTGTAGGGCAGATTACGGTAGGTTGGGACAAACCCCCAGCCGATTTAGAACAGGCAAAAACAATGCTTTTTATTGCTGCAACTATGCTATCAAGGAGTAAATAATGTTTCCATTAACCGCACTAGTTGATGTTGGAATGAAGGTGCTGGATAAGTTTATTCCAGACCCAGAAGCCAAGGCAAAAGCCCAAGCGGAACTGCTTAAGATGCAGCAAGAAGGCAGATTGGCTGAGCTTAACGCTGATAATATTGAAGCCCAAGAGTTGACTAAACGCCAACAGGCTGACATGGCAAGTGATAGCTGGCTGTCAAAGAACATCCGTCCCATGACCCTAATCTTTATTTTGTTGGCTTATTTTACTTTTGCCATGATGAGCGCATTTGGGCAAGATGCTAATCAAAAATACGTAGAACTGCTTGGGCAGTGGGGCATGCTCATTATGTCGTTTTATTTTGGTGGACGTACACTTGAAAAAATTATGGACATGAAAGCGAAAGAAAAAGATGCAGCTAAGTGAACACTTCTCTCTTGCTGAACTAACCGTCTCGGATATTGGTGCACGTAACGGCTGGGACAATACCCCCAATGCTTCTGAGATTGCAAACTTAGTGCGATTGGCGGAGATGCTTGAACAGATACGTACTTTGCTAGGCAAGCCAATTTTAGTAAACAGCGCCTTTCGCTCTAAACAGGTGAATGATGGGGTTGGAAGTAAAGATTCGTCACAACATCGCATTGGGTGCGCTGCTGATATTCGCGTGCCAGGTATGAACCCAGACGAGGTTTGCCGTGCCATCATTGATGCTAAGCTGCCGTACGACCAGATTATTCGTGAGTTTTATAACCCTGAAACCAAGGCTGGTGGCTGGACGCATATTAGCGTACCAAATACAAAAGAGATGACACCACGTGGGCAAGCGCTTATCATTGATAAATCAGGAACTCGCACCTTTAGCTAGGGTAAACCCGTATGCCATTACAAAAACTTCAGTTTAGACCAGGGCTTAACCGAGAAGGTACAGATTACTCTAACGAAGGCGGTTGGTACGATGCCGACAAAGTGCGTTTTCGTTCTGGTTTTCCCGAAAAGATTGGTGGTTGGACTCGCATGGCTAACGCTCAGTTTTTGGGTATCTGCCGTGCTTTATGGAACTGGATTGGTTTAAACGGCTCAAACTATTTGGGTGTCGGCACAAACATTAAGTACTACATAGAACAGGGTGGTACATACAACGACATTACCCCAGTAGTATTTACTTCTGCAAACGTGGCTAATGCTTTTACAATTACGAGTGGGTCAAACGCCATGGTTATTGTGGATGGTTCGTATAGCCCAAGCGTAGGCGATTATTTAACCATTTCAAACGCTGCTAGTCTTAGCACAAGCAACGTAACTGCAACGGTTTTAAATGCAGAATATTCTGTAATTTCTGTAATAAATTCAACTGCTTACACGGTTACGTTACCTGTAACGGCAAACGCTTCTGTAACTAGTGGAGGAGGCGCTGCTACTGATATTGCCTATCAACAACCTATTGGTTTAAATACGTACACCATAGGTAATGGCTGGGGTGCGGGTACTTGGCCTGTTACAGGAACAACTTCTACTTTGACCAACCCTTTTACTACAACTAATGGTAGCAATACAGTTACAGTAACCCAAGTAGCTCATGGCGTATCTAACGGCAATGCGGTTATTTTTTCTGGTGCTACGGCTACGGGCGGTATCCCAGCGGTTTTGCTAAATACCTTGTTTTACCCAACTGTTGCAAACGCTAACGCCTACACTATAACCGTACAAGCTAATGCAACATCCACAACGACTGGCGGTGGTACCGTTACAGTCTATGCTCAAAGCGGTACTCGTGGTTGGGGTAATGCGGCTACAGTTGGTATTGGGCAGCAGTTGCGTCTTTGGACTAATGACAACTATGGACAAGAATTGTTTATTGCTCCTCGTGGCGGTGCCGTATTTTATTGGGTACCTACTGGGCAGTCATACCCTAGCGGGTTATCAGGTGGTTTAGACACTAGAGCGCAGTCTTTAGCAATTCAATCTACCGCTGCTGGATACGATGGTACGTTTGTGCCTAATGCAACTAATCAAATTGTAGCTTCAGCTATTCAACGGTTTATTATTTGTATGGGGGCTAACGCATACGATCCAACTAATCCAGATACTCCGTTTGACCCGTTATTAGTACGTTGGTCTGACCAAGAAAACCCCTACGAATGGGTGCCAGCAGTAACCAACCAGTCTGGTGAATTTAGGCTATCTAGCGGGTCATTTATTATGTGCGCCCGCAATACCCGTCAAGAGATTCTGGTCTGGACTGATTCTGCTATTTACTCCATGCAGTATTTAGGACCACCCTACGTTTGGGGCTTTCAGGTCTTAATGGACAACATATCCATCATGTCTCCCAACGCCGCTATTACGATTAACAACGTGACTTATTGGATGGGTGTGGATAAGTTTTACATGTACTCTGGTCGTGTTGAAACGCTGCCTTGCTCGCTCTGGCAGTACATTTTTGAAGATATTAATAAAGACCAAGCCTTCCAAGTATTCTGTGGCTCTAACGAAGGCTATAACGAGATATGGTGGTTCTATTGCTCTACGGGTTCAAATCAAATTAACAAATATGTTATTTTTAATTACTTAGAGCGTACTTGGTATTATGGTTCTATGGCTCGTACGGCTTGGCTAGATTCTGGTATTCGCCAATATCCTATGGCTGCTGACTTTAATAGTCGTATTCTTTTCCATGAGTCTGCTGTAGATGATGTGTCAGGATTAGAACCCGTGCCAATTAACGCTTACATTCAATCTTCTGACTTTGATATTGGGGATGGGCATAACTTTGGCTTTGTTTGGCGCATCTTGCCTGACATAAACTTTAATGGCTCTAATGTTAATAACCCCTATGTAACCATGCAAGTTAAGCCTCGTAGGAACGCTGGTACACCCTATGGCACGGCTGATAGCCCAGAAGTAATTAGTGCGGATGACTTTTCTGGCGCTCCCGTCTACAACATCCAAGAGTTCACAGGTCAGGTATATACCCGTCTGAGAGGACGCCAGCTTGCCTTTAGGATTGAGTCGGACTCGCTTGGCGTATCGTGGCAGTTGGGTAGCCCCCGTATTGATATTAGGAATGACGGGCGTAGGTAATGGCAATTAACCCCCAAATTAAGACCTTAGACCTTAGACCGCCAAAGGCGCCTAACTTACCTATTGCGCCAGTAGATTATCGCCAGCTTTACCAAGACCAAGTTTTAAATGCCTTGCGTCTGTACTTTAACCAGATTGATAACTTTGGGTTTGGATTAATAAATACGTCAGGCGGTGGCGGAATTAGCTTTCCGTTTATTTCTGCTTCGGATAGCACCGACCAGCTTGCTACTGCTTCCAATACCCCAACTGTAGTTACATGGGATACGCTAGAAGGTGGTAATGGGTTTACCTTAGCTGCCCCTGGCACTGCCACTGCTGAAGTATCTGGGATATACAAAATTACATATAGTCTTCAGCTTACGAACACTGACAACGCAGCCCATGATGCCGCAGTTTGGCTAAAGATAGACACAGGCTCTGGGTTTGTAGATGTGCCTCGCTCTACTACAATATTTACTGTACCCGCACGTAAGAGCGCTGGGGTATTTAGCTACGTCTGTGCCTACTCTGAAGTGGTGTTTTCCATAAACGCAGGGGACAAACTGGAACTGTACTGGGCGACCAACCAAGCCTACGATACCTCCCCCGCAACGGACGGTATTTATATTGAGCATTTAGCTGCACAAACCAGCCCATATGCCAGACCTGCAACTCCGTCTGCATTAGGCTCAATTACCTTTGTATCTAGGCTTCCAACAAACACTTAACAATGATAAAGTACTACTTAAATTAGGCGAGGTATATCTATGGGAACCGGTGTAGGCGAGGCGATGTTAATTGGTGCTGCTGTTGGCGGGGGTACTTCTGCCCTTACGGGTGGCGACCCTATTAAAGGCGCTATGCTAGGTGCTGCTGGTGGGGGTCTAGGCGCTGGATTTGGCGCAGCTGCAGGTGCTACTTCAGGGGCTGCTGGTGGGGCTGCTGGTGGAACTGCGGGCGGAACTGCTGGTGGTGCTGCTGGTGGGGCTGCTGGTGGGGCTGCTGGTGGAACTGCGGTTGGGTCTCTTTCCCCCACTGTTACTGGTTTGGCTGGTTCCGCACCAGGATCTACTTTTGGAGCTTTATCCGCTGCTCCGGCAAGTGGGGCTACTTTTGGCACTTTATCCGCTGCTCCGGCAGGTGGGGCTACTTTTGGTTCTATTGCGGCGCCTACTTCTGGTGCTTTAGGAAGTAGTTCTGGGATTGTTGGTGGGGCTAATTTAGGGGTTGCTGGATATACCCCTGGTATGTACGCTAGTGGAGCTGCTCCTATGCCCGGTGGTGTGGCTTCTGTAAATACACCGTTTTCAATTAGGGATCTTTTTAGTAAATTACCAACACCGGATGTTACAGGAAGCCCAGAGGCTCAAAAGCAGGCTGCTCAGGCAACAGGAAAAAACATTTTGGGGTACATGCCTGGAGAAAAAGGGTTTTTATCGGACGCTACATTAGGCGCAATTGGTATTGGTAGTGCTGTTTTAGGTAAAAAAGATTCCACAGGTTCGCCTGGTGGAGACGACTATGTAAGCAGTTTTGACCCTTCTAAATTTAGACGGTCTGAGCCTACCTACGCCCCTGGCAGTGTATATGTACCTGAATATAAAGACTATAGAACGGCGGCTGAAGGTGGGATTATGCGGTTGGCTAACGGAGGCCCTGTAGAGCGTATGTCCATGATGAATACGGCTATGAACCCACAAGGCGGTTTGTACCCCATGGGGATGATTGACAAGACCCAGTACGCTACCCCAACCCAGCGTCCAGTAAGTGCTGAAATGGTAGAAGAAGCTCCAGCTTATGAGCGGTCTAATCCAATGCTAATGGCTGAAGGCGGTATTGCAGGAATTTTAGAAAATGCCCAAGCACAAGGGTTAACCCCAAAAGCCTACCAACAAATTTATGGTCGGGGCAACGCAATTATTGAAATGGAAAAAGCTTTAAAAGAAGGCAAGATGGTTAATTTGGCTAACGGTGGCATTTCTTCATTGGGAGGGTACTCAGATGGCGGCAGGATGCTTAAAGGGCCTGGTGATGGCATGTCTGACTCTATTCCTGGGATTATCGCTAACAAACAGCCTGCCCGATTGGCTGACGGGGAATTCGTGGTTCCTGCTGATGTTGTTTCCCACTTAGGTAATGGATCTACGGATGCTGGTGCTAAACAGTTGTATGCCATGATGGACAAAGTACGTAAAGCTAGGACAGGTAAAAAGAAACAAGCCCCAGCAGTTAAAGCTAATCGGTACATGCCAGCCTAATGAACTTAAAGATTCAGCCAGTCGGCATTGATTACGTAGCGCGGACTTGGCCTTTTGTAGAAACATATTTGAAGGAGGCGTTAGAAAAAGGAGAACCGGTACCTGAGTGGAGCGATAACTACGACCTTTCCCATGTTCAAGGTTTTTTGACTTCGGGCTTATGGACGTTGTTAGTTGCTACAGATGATAGTAACCAAGTGCATGGAGCAGCAACTGTGTCATTTGCAAATTATCCAAAGAACCGAGTCGCTTTTATAACGCTTATTGGCGGAAAATTAATATCTAATAAAGATACGTTTGAACAGATGAGCAACATATTAAGACATGCTGGAGCAACAAAGATTCAAGGAATGGCTCGTCCTGCTATAGCCAGATTGTGGAAGCGGTACGGGTTTGAAGAACGCACTACTTTAGTGGAAGTAAAACTATGAGCATATTAAAATCAAAACACAGCGGCTGGACTTGGGAGATGAAACGCACTCCTTTTGGCGGTGGTTCAGGCGGTGGCGGTGGGCAACCTACTCAAACTACTTCTTATCAAACAAACATCCCAGAATATGCTCGTCCGTATGTGGAGAACATGTTGGGCGCTGCTCAAAAGCAGACGTATAAATATGACGATGCCGGGAATGTTGTAGGCTTTCAGCCTTATATTCCTTATGGCGCTACGGTAGATGCATCTGGAAAAATTACTAATACTGCACAACAACAAGCGCAATCAGCGGTAGCAGGGTTTTCCCCAATGCAGGAGCAAGCTTTTACACAAGTCGCAAATATGCAGGTGCCTGGTCAGTATGGAGTTGGTAGTCAGTTTGCTGGTGCTGGTGGTATGGGTGCTGCAAATATAGCGCAACAAGCTGCTGGTATTGGGCAGGGATATTATGGGATGGCTACAAACCCATTTGCGCAACAAGCGTTTATGTCGCCTTATATGCAGAATGTGGTGGACGTTCAAAAACAAGAAGCCACTAGAGACTATTTGAAGCAAATGCCTGGTGTGCAGGCACAAGCTGTTCGTGCAGGTGCATTTGGTGGAAGTCGTCAAGCCATTGAAGCGGCTGAAGCCCGCCGTAATTTAAACACTCAACTAGGTCAAATCCAAGCTCAAGGTTCACAAAAAGCATTTGAAGCTGGGCAGCAAGCTCAACAGTTTGGAGCCAACTTAGGTTTACAAGGGTTTAACACAGCCCTTCAAGGTACTGGACAATTAACTGCCGCAGGCAAAGCCCTAGCCGATATTGGTGGCGCTCAATTACAAGCTCAGCAAGGGATTCTTGGTTTACAAACTCAGGCTGGCGGACAGCAACAAGCGCTTGAACAACAACGTATTAATCAAGCTATCCAAAACTACGCTTTACAGCAACAAAACCCACAGATGCAGCTGTCTATGATGAGTAGTTTGCTACGTGGTTTGCCTTTACAACAAGCAACTACTCAACAATATCAAGCGTCTCCAAGCACTGTTTCTCAGATTGCTGGATTGGGTACGGCTGGCGTAGGCGCATATGGTTTAGGGCGTTCAGCAGGAATATTTAGGGCGGGTGGTAAGGTCAAAGCCTCTGATGGTTTGGCTGAACTAGGTCTTTACAATGTTATGAGTAAGGCAGGTTAATATGATTGGTAGCCTAATGAGTCGGATGGCGGATGCCGAGAAGTTATCCATTCCGCAATTAAATGAAGCCGTCAAGAACGGAACAATCCCAGCCTATGTAGGCGTGCCCCTCATTCAAGAAAAGATGAAAGCTCAAGAAGCTGCGCAAGCAATGGTAGCTCAGACTCAAGCCCAGCCCCCTCTTGCTCGTCAAGTTATGGAGCAAGCAGACATGATGTCTGGTTTAGAGAAGCTTCAGTCTAATCTACCTGAAGAAGGCTATGCGGGTGGTGGCATTATTGCGTTTGCAGAAGGCGGTGTATCTTTGCCTGACGAAGACGAGGACGAAGAAAAAAACTTAATGAGCCGCCTCATGGCTGGAATTACTAGCCTTAAACAAGGTGTAAGCGACAGAATCCCATCTAGTGATGCTATTAAACAAAGCATAGCTAATAAAATGCCATCTAGCATGCGTAGTGCAATGTATGACGGTCCTCAAAAAGGGGACTATGTAGCACCCCCAGCAGAGCGTCGTGCCCGTGGCGGTCACAAATATGAGAACTTGGTTGCGGCAGAAGCTGAGCGTATCGGCCTTGACCCCAATATTGCTGTTCATGCACTCTACAAAGAAACAGGCAATCTAAAAAATCCTGAGTCTGCTCGGTCTCGTGCAGGTGCTTTGGGTGTTATGCAGTTGATGCCTAAGACTGCTAAAGAACTTGGTGTTGATCCTCTCAATCCAGAAGATAATATTCGTGGTGGGGTAATGTATCTCAAGAAGATGTACGACAAATACCAAGATCCAACGCTTGCCTTAGCCGCTTATAACGCAGGGCCTGGTCGAGTTGATAGGGCTTTGAAGAGTGGTAGAGGTATTGAAGGACTGCCCCGTGAAACACAGAACTATGTCATGGCTAGAAACATGGCGGGTGGTGGCATCGTTGCCTTCCAGAATACTGGATTGGTTAGTAGTGAGTTTGGTGGGGAAGGTGCTGGTGAAAGTTTTGCTACTAAAGAATACGACCCATATTTTGTAAAAGACCCAATGACTGGGGAAGTAATACCTAGCGGGTATCGTAGGAATGTACCAGAAACTGGATTGCCAAAAGGCGTATCCCCAGAAGCAGTTATTAGGAAAGAGCCAGCCGCACCAGCTGAGAAAAAACCTGAGTTTAAAACCACTCCTGTACCTATGACTGGTCCTACCGATCAAGAGCTTGGTCGCACCGCACCTGCGGCTCCCGAACCAGCGCCATACAAAGAACCCCCAGCGGATAGAAGTATATCGGATATTAAGAACCTGCTTAAACAGCGTATGGAAGAGTCTGGCAAACAACGGCGTATTGATGCCTATATGTCCTTGCTACAAGCTGGTCTTGGCATGATGGGCGGCTCTTCGCCGTTTGCTGCGGTTAACATTGGTCAAGGTGCTGCGCAAGGTGTCGCTGCTCAAATGGCTGCTCGCAAATCTCAGGTTGCTGATGAGAACGCAATTCTTACTGGTCAGCTTGGTCTATCCCGTGCAGAACTCTATGAGAAGATGCGTCGTGATGCGTTGAAGCAACAGTATGAAAAAGATCAAGCGGCGCAAAAATTAGGGCGGGAGCGTCTTGGTGTGCAACAACAAGCACAAAATATTCGCATGGGTGACTTACGTCGTAAGGCTTCTGAAGACTGGGATAATAGCCCTCGTAAAGCACAACTTGAGGCTGACCTTGCTAAGCAGAAAAAGAACTGGCGGCAAGATACTAAACTTCTTGGACAATATGAAACCATGCGTAATAGATTTATTAACGAATTTGTTAATGTTGGGCAAGCAGACAATATACTAAGCTCTTCTCAGCTATAAGGAATCTCCATGATCCTTGATTTACCCAAACTCGGGGCGGTTAGGTTTGACGATAATCTAACCCCAGAACAGCTAAATGCTGAACTAGACAGGCTTGCAAAGAAGTATGAATTTGAGCTGCCTCAAGCCGAAATGGGTTTTGGGGAAATGGCTAGTAAAGCCCTTACCCGTGGCACTAAACGTCTAGGTTCTACCTTTGGGGACATCATCCCTGCCATGGGTGCAAAAGCCCTTGGGTTTGAAGAGTATGCGCAAAAACAATTAGGCGAAGCTGCTGAGACCGAGCAAGAGATAGCCAAGTACTATGCTCCTCAGTATCCTGAGATGAAGTCAGTCAAAGGTATTTCGGATGTTCCTGGGTTTTTTCTTGAGACCATTGTCGAGCAGATTCCCAACATTGCTACCTCCATAATCCCTGGTGTTGGTGCTGGGGTTGTCGCTGCACGTACTGGATTGACTTCGCTAGGTAAAAGCCTTGCAGTTCAGGGTGCTGAAAAAGGTTTAGCTGGTCGTGAATTAGCTGAGTTTGTAGCGCAAGGGATGGCGCAAGGCGCCGCAACCCGTCAGGCAGTAGGTCAAGGCGCTGGTGTCTTTTTAGGTTCCTATGCCCAGAATGCTCCTGAGATATTTCAAAACATCTACCAAGAAACGGGTCAGATGGACGTGGGTGCCTCGCTATTGTTTGGTGCTGGCTCCGCCGCCCTAGATTCTGTTCTCCCTGCACAGTTAGCCCGTTCGCTTACTGGTCCTGTTAAGGTAGGTATTGTTGAGAAAGTGCTTGAGAAATCAGGCATGGATAAAGGCTTACTCCGTTCTATAACAGCAGGTACCCTAAAAGGTATGGGTGCAGAAGGCTTAACGGAAGGCGCTCAAGAAGCAATCAGTATCTATGCAGAGAACTTTGTAGGTAATAATCCTCAGATATTTGACAGTGCGGACTGGAACCGCATCATGGAGTCTAGCGTCCGTGGCGCTGTTGCTGGTTCCGCTTTTGGTGGTGCAGGTGGTGTTGGGTCTAGAGTTCAAGAAAAACGAGCGGAGTTTGCGGAGCAGCAAGCTAAGATAGCCGAACAACAACGTCAAGAATTAGCCCGCCAAGTAGAAGAAGCTGGCTTAAATATAGATGAGTACAACGCCTTACAGAAACAAGGCATGCTCCCCGGTATGGAGCTCGGTGCATACACCCAGCTATTAGAACCCAAAGCCAAAGAAGAAGCTCAGAAGGAACTCAAAGGTAAGCAGTTGTCACTATTTGACGAGCAGGGCTTACCAACTAAAACCGCTGAAGCATCCAGAGTTAAGGGCGACAAAGCTGAAGCCAATAGGCTACGTCAATTACAGCAGAAAGAAGCTGCCGAATTAAAGGCATCTCAGGCAAAACTTAAGAAGTTTCTTGCAGCTAAGCAGGGTGAGCTTGAGTTAAAAGAAGCCCCGCCTTTTGCAGGTGTGGCGGTAGAAGGACAACCTGATCTATTTGGCGCACCCCCAGCCGCAACCCCAGCGCAACCCGTTGCGGAGCCATCGGTAGTAAGTAAGCCAGTTAAGCTCACACCAAAAGAAGTTGCTACAAAGATAGACGATAGCGTATTAGGAGCTCTGGGTGTTGGACCTACCGCACTCATACGTAAAAACAAGTTGCTAGAAGGCAAAGACATATCCAACCCTGCAGATGCAGCAGAAGTAAAACGGGTACTGGAAGCCTATGCCGACCGTAAAAATCTAAGTACCTCTATCCGTGAGAAGGTAGAAGAGTATCTAAGCCGCCCAGAATTTCAACAGGAGGTTATAAGTGAGCCTATTTCAGAACCTGCCGGACCTGTCGGAGGAGCAGTACAGCCAAGCCTTCCAAGCGATCAGCAACAACCTACCTTTGCACGCACTCCCGAGGCCATTGCAGGACCTGTCGGGGGAGGACTGGCTACTACTGGACCAACTCCTGTACCTGTTGCTGGAGGAGAAGAAGCAGTCAATCGTCCATTAACTAAGAAGCAACAAAACGATTTAAAGAAGGCCGAAGATCGGCTACAGCCTGCTATTGATGAAGAGAATCAGTTTATTGCTGAGACCGACAAGCGGGTCTTGGACTTTATTAGTACTGGTATGGGGGATATAGAAGGGTTAGAAGATACCGATGCGTTTAAGTTAATGCGGATTGCCCCGCTTACCCAAGAATATGTACGTCTAAAAGAAGTTACTGAGCAGATTGCGGATGCTAAGCAGCGCCAAAAGAACCTGCGTCAGATGGAAATAATCCGCAACGCACTAGCTAAATCTCACCCTGATGCCGTAATTTTAGCGGATCGCCAAGACAGCAGCACCATTGCAAGTTTCACCAATCAAACAAACGAAATGGCTAGAGCTGAATTAGCTATTGAACAAGAAGCACGTGCGCAAGGTCCTGTTACCCAAGAAGTTATGGCGGAACAAGAGCGTCAAGATGCGCAAGAACTACAAGACGAAGCGTTAGCTGCGCAGATGGCAGAAGACTTTGTTAATTCTAATGTTGCTAAAGCCATACAAAGAAACGAACTTGGTAACGCTCTAGACGCATTAATTAAGGCTGAGAAGAATCCAGAAGTTAAAAAGATCCTGCAAAAAATAAAAGGGATGGGGCTTAAGACCGCCATTAGGATAGGTAAGATCCAACCTAAACCTGGCAAGATGAACATCTATGACTTTGCTGAGTTCGATCCTGCTACAAACACGATTACATACGACCCAAGGTATCTCAATAAAGGTACGACTATCCATGAAATAGTCCATGCCGCCGTATCTAAAGTACTACTCAATCCTAACCACCCACTCACTAAAGAGCTGACTAAGCTCTACGAAGGTGTTTATAACCAGCTAGGTAGCAGCTACGGTGCACTAGACATCCATGAGTTTGCTGCTGAATTAATAAGCAACCCAGAGTTCCAAGCTACCCTCAAGGCTATCAAAACCCCTCGTGGTGGCAATATGTTCCAGCGCATGATGCAGGCAATCGCTGAGTTCTTTGGGTTTAGAAAAGCGTATACCAAGGGTATACGGACCATTAGCGACATCATTGATTTATCGGGCGATGTAGAAGCCAGCGATGCCGCCAAGATGTACCATGGTATGGGTTCTTCTGTAAACAAAGCCTTTACAGCAGTGGGTCAAATTGGGCAGAGCATGCCATCCCTAGCTGGTCGTACTGTAGAGGAAACCAAAAACTTCTTTAGTAACGTTCAAGATTATGGCGTGCTCAAAGCGGGTATGGGTTTGCTGCGTTTGGATAACCTTAATACGATCTACGGCAAGGAACTACCGTCTATCCAGACCTTGATTGACGCTCTTGAGAAGCGTAATGGTCAGCAAGAACAAGAAATTAAAAAGATTAACGACAACTACAAGCGGTTTAGTGCCGCAGTAAAAGCTAATCCAAAAGCCGCTGAGCGTATGAATGACATGGCAGTTGACGCCCGTCTTGCGCAAGTAGACCCGCTTGACCCCAACTTTAAACCTACGGCTGCTAATGCGGCTGAGTATCGTCGACTACGTTCTGTTTATACAAGCTTACCTGATGACCTGCAAGCAACGTACAAAGATATTCGTCAGGCATACGAAGGGGCATTACAGCGGTATGAAGATTTGTTGCTGCGCAACGCTTCGCCAAGCATGCGGGATAAACTTAGACTTGAGTTTGAAGCACGTAAGAAGTTAGTTGCTTACATTCCATTCCTTCGTAGTGGAGACTATTGGCTAGAGTATGCAGATCCTAAATCTGGGGAACGCACCGTACAAGCCTTTCAATCTGCTCGTGAGCGGGATAACTTCGTTGCTAAAGACTTGCCATCCAATACTAAAGTACGCAAATATCGCAACCTCCATGAGGCTCGCTTTGTTGCAAGTGAGGTGCCACCTACTACCTTTATTGGCGGAGTTATCCGAGACCTAAAGCAGCAGGGTGCTACTGACGAGATGATTAATAGCGTCTATCAGTCTTACTTAGCCTTGATGCCAGCCGAGTCAATCTCCAAGCGCTTTATGAAGTCCGAAGATGTTCTTGGCATGGAGCGAGATATTGTCCGTGGTTATGGCGACACGATGATTAAGTGGTCTCGTAAGTTGGCTGACTCCGAGTATGCACCTCAGATTGACCGTGCTATTACTGGCGTTAAGAACGAAGCCTCTGCTATTGGAACTAGCGATGTGGCTGCCGTATCTGACACAATTAACGAGCAATCTGCCTTCTTCCACAATCCTACCTATGGCAAAGTAGTTAGTGCGGCTACAGCGTTTAGCTATTTTGAGTACATTGCAGGTAACATCTCGTCTGCCTTAATTAACTTAAGCACGTTGCCAATGTTCTCTTGGCCTATCCTAGGCGCTAAATTTGGTTTTGATAAGGCTAGTTCTGCCATGCTTGCAGCAGGTAAGGTAGTTGCCAACGGACTAGATAAGAACCCTAAATACAAAGCCTTGTATGAGTCTTTGATGGATCATGCTCAGTTTGAGCACACCATGGCTCGTGAAGTTCTTGAAGCCCGTCGCATGACAACTGGTGATTATCTGGGTGTAAAGGCTAAGATTCTTGATACCTTGTCTATCCCCTTCTCCGCTACTGAGCGTTATAACCGTGGGGTAACTGCCGTAGCTGCTTTTGATTTAGCCCGTGCTCAAGGCATGAGTGAGGCAGACGCTATTAAGTACGCAGTAACTACTGTTAAGGACATCAACACTTCAGGTATGGCGGTAACTGCACCTAAGTACATGCAGTCAGGTATTGGTCGTGTGTTCTTTACTTTTAAGTCGTTTGTATGGAACAGCGCATTTATCGTAGCCCGTGCATTCCATCAGGCATATAAGGGAGAAAGTCCAGAAGTTCGCCGCATTGCACAACGACAGTTACTTGGTATCTACGGCATGGCTGGTGCCTTTGCAGGAGTTAAGGGACTACCGTTCTTTGGCATAGCAGAAACCATAGCGCAGATGCTTAATGCCTTGTTTGGTGATGATGAGCCGTTTAACTTTGATGAAGAGATGCGTGACTTCTTTGGCGAGTTACTGTACAAGGGTCCTACAAACTTCTTGACCAATCTCGAGATAGCTAACCGTACTGGTGTCGCTCAAGATCTAATCTTCCGTGATGATCCACGTGGTATTGCTGAGCACGGGTATGTATTGTCTGCCATGAAGAACGCATTTGGTCCTGCTGGCTCTTACCTTATTGGTGCTGAGCGTTCTATCAAAGCCATGAATGAAGGGCAGGTAGAACGGGGTATCGAAGGGCTTGTACCTAGCTGGCTACGTAACGGCATGAAGGGGTTGCGGTATATGTCTGAAGGCGCTTTGACGCTAAAAGGAGACCCAGTCCAAGAAGATATTGGTGCGTACAACAGCCTTATGCAGATTATTGGTTTCTCCCCTGCTTCCCTGTCTTCCACCTACGAAAAGACGTCTGCTGCAAAAGGATATGACCGAGAAGTAGCCCAGCGCAAACAACGTTTGCTTAACAAGTACGACATGGCACGTACTGCGGGTGACTCCGATTTGATGGCAGAAGCCAGAGAAGATATAGAAGCCTTTAACTCTAAGCGTACAAATCCAAAAGACAGGATCACGGGAGATACTTTAAGCAGGTCTATGAAAGCCCGTCAAGCTGCGGAAAAGAGCATGATTAACGGTGTATCGTTTAACCGCAACAGAAAAGCTGAAATCGAAGAGAAGTTCTTTAGCGACGAAGAAGACTGAAAAAAAGACCCCTGACTGGCAGGGGCCTAAACTTCTTTATGTCTGAGGAGACAAGAGAAGAGTGCTTGGGTCAGAGTATATCACCAAGTCTCCAGACTCGTAAACCGTACTTGCCCTTCTCCACTACCTGTTTACAGAGCACTTTAATCCCAAGCCGAGTAGCCTCCGTCTCCACAAACCGCTGGGTAAGACGTCGATCTATACAGGGCACGAAGAAAGAGGTGCCGGGTTTAAACTTCTCCCACTGAATCAGCAGCGGAAGGTTCAGAATTGTCAGCATTTAGAAGCACGTTCTCATTAAAAAATTCTAGTTTTGTTGTGTCAAACCACAAGGCATTTACAGCGGCTTGGGTATTAGCCACGGTGCCGGCAGTCATACGCTTTTTCTTTGTACCTAGCAAAGCCCCACTCTTGCGGTATGGTATTAAAGATTCCTCAAAGTTAGCTTGGTTCCTAACGCAGTCGTCCCTAAAGCTCTTAACAACGATATAAATAACCTTAGTGTCAGGCTCGTAGCGGATAGTCAAAGCACCTTTAGGTTCACGTATTGGGCCATGCTCCAGACCAGTACGACCATCACGGTTGCCGTTAATAACCAAAGTCTCGTTGAAGTGACGTTGCAAGAAGCCACCCAAATAGTCGTCGCTGTCAAACATGTACTCACGATTGCGTAGGCGAGTCTCTTTAATTAAGTTGATACCGTAGTTAAAGACAGGCTGGATCTTGATGTCGTGTAGACCTAGGGTCTTGGCTACTGTACCTCCAGTAATAGCAATCGTTGCCATGGCAGACCAATACCGCTCAGTACTTCTAATCTCTGCGTGGGCATCTACCTTGGCTTGAATCTCTGCCATCTTTGCTAAGACCATGGGCAACTGACCAACTAATGCCTGAGCGTACGGCTCGATAGCGTGCCCGTAGTTACTCATCAAGCGCCCAAAGTGTTGCTTAGACCAAGTTGGGTCATCGTATGGATCAGGCTTTACATGGGGTTCCAAGATACGCATTAGTTCGCCTTCTGGAAAGCTCTTTATAGATAGCAGTGAATCAGTTACGGACCTGTTGGATGAACTTACTAAACCCAAAGACCACTTGGCATGGTTCAGGCGCTCAGCATTTTCCTGCGACTTCATACGGTTCTTGCCTCTGCCTGACGTTACGTCGTACACCTGATTAGACATTTGCTCAGGAGGCATGTTGGTTATCTCATCTAGCGTGGCGCACAAACTTTGCATGGTACCGAGTCGCTGCATCCTAGAGTTGTAAGTGTCTTTAGGTGACATGAGTAATTCCTTTGGACGACCATATATGGAATTGATTGCATGTAGGACGGTGGTCTTACCACTACCGCTTTCCCTACTAAGTAGATTAAGGAGAAAACCGTCAAGATTAGTAAAGCGCATAAGAAGAGAACCGAAACCCATGAAAAAAGCAAAAGCCCTAGCTTCCATGCCTTCTCTCGAGTAAGCATTAATAACATCTTTCCAAATATGAAAAGCTCCTTTTGGCGGGAACAAAGGTGCAAGTGGTAATGTCGGTGCAGATGGTGGACTGTATGCTACTTCTACGGCACGGATTTCTCTATCGCCAACAATAATACCGCTCTCGTTTTCTAGCCAACCGAATTGCTTGTGGGCTTGTTCTGCCCCCGATGTAAGCTGCAATTCCTCTACCCACTTGGTTACATATGACATAAGCTCATCCTGTTTTTTACCTAATACAGTCACGCCGTACGAGGCAACTGTGTCTCTAAATTTCTCTTTAGCCAGCACCGCAGTTAAAGGCATGATGAACTCACGCACTCCATCCTTGGGCAGGTGCAATCTAAGCAGTATGGTCTCACCGTGGTCAGGGTCAGCCATCCGTTTAACCACATAAAAATCATATGGGTAAATCAAATCATCAAACTCTTCGTCGTCTTCCTTGGACTTTTTGTGCACAAAGATACCGCCTGACTTGCCCCTGAAGAATGGGTATGGGTACTTAGGTATGGTGTAAGTCTTGAGTTCCTTGGTGATTGGCTCAACTTCCATTACCTGTTGCTCTTCCTCGGCTTCGACAATCTCCTTGCCAAGCTGGATGGGTGAAGTAAATTTGTGGGTGCAACCCTCACACCCGCTGGGGTTTAGCTTCTTGAATGTCTCACAGGTATACGGGCCCTTGGTCTCATTGGCTTTCTTATCAGTATCTTGTATGTTGTACTCGGGGTGATTCTTAGACAGATTGTGAATCGCTTTTTCCCTGTCCACGCATTGATGGGCAATAGATAGCCCTGCTCGCCAAAGAGGTTCCTCTATCGTAGTTTGGTTCTCGTAGATATGCAACAGTTGGTTACACCCAGTACCCTCAATGGATTTGACCATGATAGTTTTAAATCTAGACTGACTGCTACCAATCAGTGCCATCGTTACCGCATCCATAGGGCGCTTGAACTCAGACTTCTCAATAGACTTAAGGATGTCGTCCGTTGGCTTTAGGATTCCTTCTATAGCACTAAGTGATACGGCTGGTGCTACGTACAAAATCTGCACTGGTAAAGGATTCAGTATGTCCTTCAAATGCATCGTTTCAGGAATCCGTAAAATTCGGGCGGGGTCTGCAGGTACCGCAGGGTCAATATGAAACTGGTTTTCTACCGATAAAGCCTTGAGTCGCTCGGCAAAGGGCTTCCATTCTTGGCGGGTAATTGCCTTGTCTAGAACCCAGTACACGTGTGCCCCACGCCCAGACTGAATGATGGTGGGTTTAGGTAAACCTGTGGTCTTGCAGAACTGCCGTAATGCCACTAGCCCGTCGTCTAGTGTTGCGTATGGTTTGTCTTCTCCACAATCCAAATCAATAAAGAAAGATTTTAGTTCTAGCGCATTGGTTGCATAGCGCCCTTGATCGGCAGAACCAAACTTAGCCAGCGCAAAGAATGCGTTGTAGTTATCTTCTAGTAGCTTGTCTGCTCTAGCACTGATCTCTTCAATGCTGCTAACAAACTTCTGTCTTATATTGCCTAGGGAGTCGTTGCCCCATACGCAGTAATTCTCCCCTTCTTGTAGGGGTGGTAGTACTAAAGAAAGAAACTCTGTCCTCGAAAGCATAGCCGTCCTATATGAGCCGTCGTTGTTATAAAAAGGAATGGGCAGGGGTGTGACGGCATACACCCTTTTCGGTAGCTAACCTAGC
>JACCDP010720780.1_pt1 | contig 31490 bp, 28 predicted proteins | sample 7445841 | NCBI WGS metagenome assembly JACCDP01 (sample SAMN15323441, study PRJNA562643) | freshwater metagenome | isolation source: river surface water | place: USA:Blue River Watershed | collected 2017-08-17 | reverse complement strand
GACATCTCAAGATATCAAACTGATCTCAAGTGATGAGCATCCAGCAGCAGCAAAACGCCCTATGAATTCTAGATTTAATGCGACAAAAATTAAAAATACCTTCATGCTAGAATTCCAAGACTGGAAGCAAGAGGCAGCAATAGCGCTTAAACTCAATTTGGTTAATTCTTAAAATGCATCTTACAACTAAATTTATTGAAAAATGAAAGTGACCCCTTTAAGTATTCCAGATGTGCTTTTAATCGAGCCTAATATATTTGAGGATTCGCGTGGATTTTTCCTTGAAAGTTTTAGAGAAGATATTTTTAGAAAAGAAACTTCATTAGACGTTTCATTTGTTCAAGATAATCATTCAAAGTCATTTCAAGGAGTATTAAGAGGGCTGCATTACCAATTACCGCCGCATGCGCAAGCCAAATTAGTGCGTGTCATTCAAGGCGAGGTTCTAGATGTCGCTATCGATATAAGGAAATCATCGCCTACTTGCGGGCAATATATTGCTGAAATTTTATCAAGCAATAACAAGAAACAGCTTTATATCCCCGAAGGTTTTGCGCATGGCTTTTTAACATTATCTGAAACTTCAGAATATCTATATAAAACAACTGATTTTTATCACCCCCAAAGTGAAAGTTGTATTCTATGGAACGACGCCACTTTGAATATAGAGTGGCCCAAGCATCTCAAGATTGAACTTTCACCCAAGGATCTTTTAGGACACACGTTTGAATCAAGTATATTATTCATTTGAAAACAATAGAAGAATTTAAGATAAAATTATCACCATGATTTTTAATAATTTACAATGGTTCGATTCTAATATTTTATTGTTTATTGCAATGTCATTGCTTTTAAATGCTTTGGTTGCATATCTTTGGCATAAAAAGTTTTATCAAAAATTAGGCCTTAAATCCTATCAAGCTATTCAGCGTATTCATTTAAATGAAACGCCAAGATTAGGCGGGCTAGTTTTTCTTTTTTCACTTACTTCTTATGTGATTTATTGTCCCATCAACGAAAGCATTCAACTTTTTAAACTCATACTCATATGTTTAATCCCAATTATAATTGTGGGAGTCAAAGAAGATCTTTTTCAAAATGTAGATCCTGCCATACGATTGCTTTCACTTCTTTTTGTTGGATGGCTATTTAGAGCTCAATTTACGGGACCTATACCCATCATGGCTGATATGCCTTTAATTGGTAAATTATTGGCCTTGCAAGGGGGCGTTAGCTTTTTTTATATATTGAGTATGGTAGCTGTCGCTAATGGTATGAATCTCATAGATGGTGTGAATGGCTTATGTGGAGCTGTTGCTTTATCAATATTGAGCGCACTTTTGTTTTTAAGCCACAAAACAAATGATGTTGCCATGCTATCGACCGTTTTTAGCGTGATTCTAATTCTTATTCCTTTTCTAATTTTTAATTATCCTTACGGTAAGATTTTTCTCGGTGACCTAGGGGCTTACAGTTTAGGACTTATAATCAGCATGCTTACCATTATTCTTTTCGGTCGTCACCCCGAACTTTCCCCTTGGGGCGCTATGCTTATTTTAATTTACCCTGCAACAGAAGTTGTATTTAGTTTGTTAAGACGCGCTTTTAAGGGCGTTTCGATTTACCATGCCGATATGCTTCATCTTCATCTTAAATTATTTAATTTTTTTAGACCACAATCTACTTATAAAAAAATGGCTAATTCTCTTGTAACTCCAACTTTAAGTGCGCTCTGGTTATTTCCACTCATTACGATTAGTTGGTTTTATCAGAAACCTCCTTTTATACTCATTGCAATTCTTATATTTATTCTATGCTATAACTTAATTTATGTAACAGTACCCAACGTTCAAAAAAAAAAAAAAACACAACAACAAAACAGTTAGCAATCTATAGTGATTAAGTAGTCTAAATGATCGAATATCGAGTTATTAAAAAGAGAATTGATGCAATTCGATCGAGGACAAAGAGAATTAAATATGGAAACGATTTCTAGCTGTAAAAGAGAGCTCTAATGATATACGTTACTCCGGTGATTCTATCTGGTGGGTCAGGTTCGCGTCTTTGGCCACTCTCGCGCGCGGGTTTTCCCAAACAATTTTTAGCGATCTCCGGCACGATTAGTTTATTTCAGCAGACAGTTGAGCGCATTAATATTATTGCTTCTAACGATATTGAGGTTAATGCGACGCTCGTGGTGGCAGGTGAGGAGCATCGTTTTATCGCACAAGAGCAATTGAGAGAGCTGCCATCAGTTTCAGCAAAATTACTTTTGGAACCCGAAGGAAAAAATACTGCGCCATCCTTGACATTGGCCGCTTTACAAGCGCTGAGTGATGGTAATGATCCTGTATTGGTTGTGATGCCAGCCGATCAAACCATTACAGACTCAAAAGTATTTATTGATGTAATTAGACGAAGTGTTAAAGCTGCTGAATTGGGTAATATTGTGATTTTAGGTATCAAACCTTTAAGTCCCGAAACTGGTTTTGGGTATATTAAACAAGCTGGATCTGCTGGAAATTTTGGAGAATTTGATGTTCAGGAATTCATAGAGAAACCGGACTTGGAAACAGCAAAAGTTTATATATCATCAGGCAATTACAGTTGGAATGGTGGAATAGTAGTTGTTCGTGCGAGCCTGTGGATTAAAGCCCTTGAGACATTTAGGCAAGATATATTAAACACAACTCAAAAAGCTTTTAAAGAATCTACTATAGATCGACAATTTATTCGACCTAACTTTGATCTCTTTAAGAAAATCCCGAGTGATTCGATTGATTATGCCGTGATAGAGAAATGCCCCTCCTCGAAATTTAAAATTAAGGTAATACCACTTGATGCTGGTTGGAGTGATTTGGGAGCGTGGGAAGCGATTTGGCAAGCAGCGGAAAAAGATCATAATGGTAATTTCATTGAGGGCGATGCTCTAATAGAATCTTCTAAGAACAATTTAGTTTATGCTAGTCATCGCCTTGTAACTGCTGTTGGCGTTAATAATCTAGTGATTATCGAAACAGCTGATGCGATCTTGGTAGCTGACAGAAGCCAGAGTCAGCAAGTTAAAAAGATTGTTAGTCTTTTATCAAAGCAGGACCGCGAGGAGCGCCTTCTCCATCGCAAAGTATTTCGTCCTTGGGGCTGGTACGATACGCTTGATGAGGGTGAAAAATTTAAGGTTAAGCGTATTAAAGTTAATCCTGGCGCAAGTCTTAGCCTTCAAAAACATATGAAAAGAGCTGAGCATTGGGTGGTAGTAAAAGGCTCTGCGGTCGTGACCTGTGGAGATAAATTGATCACACTAAAAGAAAATGAATCGACTTTTATTTCCTTAGGGGAAAATCATCGATTGTCGAATCCGTCTAGTGAGACGCTAGAAATTATAGAGGTGCAATCAGGAGATTATCTGAGCGAAGACGATATTATTCGAATCGATGACGGCTATGGACGACATAATAATGCTTAAATCGAAAAAAATATTTGTTGCGGGACACAAAGGGATGGTGGGCTCAGCTATCCTCAGAAAGCTTCGAGAAGAGGGTTATAAGAATATTGTTGTACGCACTCATGCAGAGCTGGACTTAACAAATCAATTTGCTGTGAATGAATTTTTTAAAACTATCCAACCTGAGCATGTTTATTTAGCTGCTGCGAAAGTTGGTGGGATTCATGCAAATAATACCTATCCGGCAGAATTTATTTATCAAAACTTAATGATTGAAGCTAATGTTATACATGAAGCTTTTAAAATAGGCGTTGAGAAATTACTCTTTTTGGGTTCGAGCTGTATTTATCCTAAATCAGTGTTTCAACCCATGAAAGAGGATGCGCTTTTAACTGGAGTTCTGGAGCCAAGCAATGAACCATATGCTATTGCTAAAATTGCAGGGATAAAGCTTTGTGAAAGCTATAATCGTCAATATAACTTAGATTATCGTAGTGTTATGCCATCCAATCTTTATGGGGTGGGAGATAACTATCACCTACAAAACAGTCATGTAATTCCAGCTTTAATTCGGAGATTTCATGAAGCGAAATTAAACAAATCATCGAAAGTTGAGATTTGGGGTTCTGGATTACCTATGCGTGAATTTTTATATGTTGATGATATGGCTGCAGCAGCTGTTTATGTAATGAATTTAGATAAGGCTACCTACGATAAACACACTTCACCAATGATGAGTCACATTAATCTAGGTTTTGGTTCGGATATTAGCATTAAAGAGCTTGCCACGATCATTTCTGATGTTGTCGGTTATGAGGGTGAGATCTATTTTGATCGAAGTAAGCTTGACGGTACTTTAAAAAAATTAATGGATAGTACTCGATTAAATGATTTAGGTTGGTATCCTAAAATCGAGCTTAAAGAGGGGTTAGCAATTACTTATAAAGACTTTTTAAAAAATTTTGAAGTATTGAGGGGTTAAGATATGGGAGCACAAAAAGTTGCCTTAATTACAGGTATTACTGGCCAGGATGGATCTTACTTAGCAGAATTTTTGTTAGATAAAGGCTATATTGTGCATGGTATTAAGCGACGCTCAAGTTCATTAAATACTCAGCGTATTGATCATATCTATCAAGATAAACATATTGAAAATGTACGTTTTAAATTGCATTACGGAGATCTTACTGACACTAGCAACTTAATACGAATTATTCAAGAAACTCAGCCTGATGAGATTTATAATCTTGGCGCACAAAGTCATGTGGCAGTCAGTTTCGAAAGTCCAGAGTATACGGCTGATGTTGATGCAATTGGAACTTTACGTTTGCTTGAAGCAATCCGTATTCTTGGTCTTGAAAAGAAGACGCGCTTTTATCAAGCATCAACCTCCGAACTTTATGGCTTGGTTCAAGAAAGTCCGCAAAAGGAAACAACTCCATTCTATCCCCGAAGCCCTTATGCTGCGGCCAAACTTTACGCTTTCTGGATTACCGTTAATTATCGTGAAGCTTATGGAATGTATGCTTGTAATGGAATTTTATTTAATCATGAGAGTTCGCGCCGAGGAGAAACCTTTGTGACGAGAAAAATCACAAGAGGTTTGGCTAATATTGCGCAAGGCTTGGAGACATGTCTCTATATGGGAAATTTAGACGCACTTCGTGACTGGGGCCACGCTAAAGATTTTGTTCGTATGCAATGGATGATGCTCCAACAAGATAATCCAGATGATTTTGTTATTGCTACAGGGTCACAGTTCAGTGTTCGTCAATTTCTTGAATGGTCTGCTCAAGAATTAGGCTTAACTATAACTTTTCAAGGTACAGGTATTAATGAAATAGGTATTGTGACTGAAATCGTAGGACAAAATTCACCTGCTTTAAAAGTAGGAGATATTATAGTTAGGATAGATAAATCATATATAAGGCCTGCAGAAGTTGATACCCTTCTGGGTGATCCATCAAAAGCAAGAAATGTTTTGGGATGGACTCCTGAAATTAGCGTTAGAGAACTTTGTCGAGAAATGATTGAGCACGATCTTTTTGAGGCAAAAAAAACAGTGGCATTAAATGCTAAAAGTTATTAATTTATAATTAGCTATTCGAATTAAATATGCATCTTTTAAAAAAAAAAATTATTGAAGATTATTTGCTAATTATTTTTTTAATTAATGCATTTTTATTTAATGCATATCGTTGGCCAATAGATGGAATTGAAAAGTATCCAGTAAATTTGTACTTAGGATTTGTTCTTATGTCCATTTTGGCGATGATTAAATTTTTAGTTGACCATAGTTTGCATTTAAGCACTAAATATTTCGTCAAAATACTGAGCTTCACGTTTTTAATAAACTTTCTATTTTCGATATCGCAACCGTTATGCCAATTTGGCATGAAAAAAATGATAATTTCGGATGCAATTTTAATTTTTTTAGCTACTATTTCTTTTGATATATCTGTTAAAAGCTCAGAAGAGGGTTGGAAAAAATTACCATATGCCGCAATGTTTATATTAACTTCTTTAGTTGCTTTTTGTTTTGTAGAGTATTTTGCGCCTTTTTTTTGGCCTGAAAAGGAGCATTATCGAGATATAGGTTTGTATTCGGGCATTCTTGGCGAGCCAAGTTATTTGGGTTGGGCATCTGTTACGTTAATTGGTTTGATTTTTTTGGGCTCCAATATATTAAAAATTGCCGGAGTTATATTATGGGCAATTATTTTTTTATTTTCGCCTAGTGGTACTTTTTTAATATTAAGCTTTTTTTTATTTTTTTATTTTATTTTTATCAAAGCTAGGAAAATTCTACTTGGATTTTTTGTCTTTGCTTTAATTGCGACATTGTTATATTTTGATTTAACTAACTTCGGATTTTTTGAAAAATTTTCTGGATATATTTTTGAAAGGATTGTGACAGTTTTTGTGATAATTAATCCTGATGAATTCCTAATTAAGGGGCACGGATATTATGCGCAGGGTATTTTGGATTCTTGGAATGCATTTTTAAAGTCTTTTGGATTGGGCGTTGGCCATAATCGAATGGGCTGTCTAGAGAGTTACCCTGGTCGAATCCTAGATTCATTGCCACCGGATGATCAGCCAATGGCTAGAGGAGGTTTTCTATTTGCAAAAATTTTTTACGAATGGGGTTTCGTAGGGCTACTTTTCTTTTATTTTATTGCCCATACTATCTTTAAAACATATTTTCTTAAAAGAAATTTAAGTCAAGAGATATCATTATTTATATTATATATATGCACGGCGACATGGGTTGTAAGAAGTAACCTTTATACAGATCATTTGTATTTTGTGGTTGCGCTCCCACCAATTTTACTTCTTATGAAAAATAATAAGCTTGAAAACAAATAAACAATTAGAAAAAGTTGTTTCGAGCAAAGCTAAGAGCCTTTTTCTTTTATTGAAAAAATTGTGGTTTTTTATCGATAAAAGAAGAAAGTTTGAGTTCTTTTTAATACTATTTTTAATGATCGTTTCAGCGATTTTAGAGCTTATCTCTTTGGGCGCTGTAATTCCATTTTTAGCAGTGCTAGTGATGCCAGCAAAAGTTTTTGATTATTCCTTAGGGGTTTTTGTTATAGATATTCTGGGGCTAAAAAGTTCCAGTAATCTGGTTTTTTCTCTCACCTTGTTTTTTTGCTTTGCAGCAGTTGTATCTGGATTTGTAAGAATTCTAGTCTTATTTTTCTCTACAAGATTCTCACATAAGCTGGGAGCTGACTTGAGTCTAGAAGTGTATAGGAAGACACTGTACCAAAATTATTCAATTCACCTTGAGGAAAATACTAGCTCGCTTATTTCTGCGATTTCATTTAAGACGGATAAGATAATTCATGAGGTTGTCAGCCCTAGTCTAGTTGCAGTAACTTCTTTTTTTATTTTGCTCGGTATTCTTATTGCTTTATTAATTATTGATGCAAAAATCATTTCTATAATTTTTACAGTATTAATATTAATCTATTTAGGTATATCAAAATTAAGCAAAAAATTGATTAAAGAAAATGCTATTGATATATCAGTCCAATCAACACGACTTATTAAATCTCTTCAGGAAGGTTTAGGGGGCATTAGAAACGTATTGCTTGAAGGGAGTCAAAGCTTTTATTCTAGCTTATTTTCATCATCAAATTTCGCACTTAGAAGCGCTCAGGCTAGCAATCAATTTCTTGCATCTGCACCGCGTTACTTTATTGAGTCATGCGGTATTGTATTTATAGCAAGTTTTGCTTTTAATCTTGTGTCAAATGGAAGAGATGCATCAAATTTCATTCCTATAATTGGGGCGATTACACTTGGTATGCAAAAATTATTACCAGTATTACAGCAATTGTATAATGCATGGGCAAGCTTAAAAAGCAGTCATGATACGCTTAATGATGTTTTATTTTATCTTGAGCGGCCTGTTGAGATAGATTCGAATATCGGAGATGATTTTTTAAATTTTAAAGAAAAAATAATCTTGAGAAATGTCTCGTTTAACTATATATCTTCAAAAAATAAAGTTTTAGATGATATTAATTTGGAAATAAAAAAAGGTGAAAAAGTTGGTTTTATAGGCAAGACCGGAAGCGGCAAAAGTACACTCATTGATATTATTATGGGCTTGTTGGAACCAACCTCAGGGTTTATAGAAATTGACGGTAAGGCGCTAACAAAAAATAATCGACGTCAATGGCAAAAAAATATAACGCATGTTCCTCAGCAAGTTTTTTTAACCGACTCATCTATTATTGAAAATATTGCTTTAGGGTTAACATCCAGTCAGATTGACTTTAATAAAGTTAAGAGAGCTGCAGAACTTGCTCAGATCGGTGACCTTGTGCTGAAGTCAAAAAATTCTCCCGATTTTTATGTTGGCGAACGAGGGGCCAAATTGTCTGGTGGGCAGCGTCAAAGAATTGGCATTGCTAGAGCTTTTTATAAACAAAAAGCTCTGATGATACTTGATGAAGCAACCAGCGCATTGGACTTAAAAACTGAGAAGGCAGTGATGAGGGCTATTGAAGATACAGGCTCTCGTGCAACAATTTTAATTATAGCTCATCGATTGAGCGCACTAAGTTGCTGCGATAAAATCGTAGAAATTGAAGATGGAAGAATAAAGCGTTATGGTACTTACAATCAAATAATAAATGATTTAGTTTAAATTTAAAATTAAGGAAATTTGAATGTTGAATAATAAATCTATTCTAATTACTGGCGGTACAGGATCTTTTGGTAAGGCATTTACTAAAACCATACTTGAAATGTATCCCAATATCAAGCGCCTAGTAATTTTTAGCAGGGATGAATTAAAGCAATTTGAAATGTCACAAGCTTACCCACAAGATATGTATCCTGCAATAAGATATTTTATAGGTGACGTTCGAGACCAAGATCGCTTGCACAGAGCTCTTGAAGGCATCGATATAGTAATTCACGCTGCAGCACTCAAGCATGTTCCAATTGCGGAATATAATCCTTTTGAATATATAAAAACGAATGTGATTGGGGCTCAAAATTTAATTGAGGCGTGTTTGGATAGGGGGGTGCAAAAAGTTGTTGCATTATCAACAGACAAGGCAGCATCTCCAATTAATTTATACGGCGCTACAAAGCTATGCTCAGATAAATTATTCACCGCAGCTAATAATATTGTCGGTGATCGTGATATTAAATTTAGTATTGTTAGATATGGAAACGTCATGGGTAGTAGGGGTTCTGTAATTCCATTTTTCCTTGAAAGAAAAAAAGATGGAGTTTTGCCAATCACTGATACAAAAATGACTCGATTTAACATAAGTCTTAAAGATGGGGTTAAGATGGTTTTATGGGCTCTTAATAACGCACTAGGCGGCGAAATATTTGTCCCAAAAATACCGAGCTATAGAATTGTTGACATTGCTAACGCAGTAGCTCCAGGTTGTAAGCATAATTTGATTGGGATTAGACCTGGCGAAAAAATACATGAGGAAATGATTACGTCAAGTGACAGTTTTAATACTGTAGATCTTGGGATGTATTATGCAATACTTCCTTCCGTGGCCAAATATACTAAAGATCAGTACTGTAAGATTTTCGATGCAAAGTTTGTTGAAGAAGGCTTTTCATATAACAGTGGGGATAATCCTGATTTTCTAACGATAGAGCAAATTCAAAAATTGGTTTCTGAGCATATGGATTTTTTTATTTAGCTTAATATAGTCAAAATTAATTTTGAAAGAAAAAAAATGAATATAGCTGTTATACCTGCGAGAGGGGGAAGTAAACGTATACCTAGAAAGAACATTAAGATCTTTTATAATAAACCCATGATTGTGAGAGCAATTGATGTAGCACAAAAAACTGGATTGTTCGATTTTATTGTAGTTTCAACTGATGATCCAGAAGTGGCAGAGATAGCTTTGTCTAATGGCGCCCTATTACCATTTATCAGGCCAGCAAGCCTTTCAGATGACCATACTCCAACAGTTCCAGTCATTGCACATGCAATTCTAGAAATGAATAAATTAGGATACTTTCCAGAATACGTTTGCTGTATATATCCATGTTCTCCATTTTTGAAAAATGAAGATCTGATTAAATCCTTTGAGATACTTGATTCGCAATCCATTGATTTCGTATACCCAGTTGTTGAATACCCTCATCCAATTCAGAGGGCAATGCGAAGGCTATCATCAGGAAAAATGGAATTCTTTAACCCTCAGCATGAGCTGACAAGGACACAGGACTTAGAAAAGTCCTTTCATGATGCAGGACAATTTTACTGGGGAAAGTCTTCGTCTTGGATCGAACATAAAAAAATGCATACTGATGGAGTTGGTATGGAGATCCCAAAATGGAGGGTTGTAGATATTGATACACAGGATGACTGGAAGCGTGCTGAAATTCTTTACTCAGCGTTATTTAAAGAATAATGCAGAAAATACTTTTTTTGGGTGGAACCGGTCTTTTGGGCTCATATCTTGTTAAATCATTCACTGATTCCTGTGAGCACAAAGTAATTGTTCATGGCTTTAATAATAAATCTGACTTTCAAGTTGACATAACAAATAGCTTGGCGCTGAACCAATTATTAGATTTGGTAAAGCCAGATATCATTTTTAATCTTGTAGCTTTAACGGACGTAGAAAAATGTGAGGCTAATCCAGCGAAAGCTTTTTTGTTAAATACTCGCATTGTTTTAGATATTTCAAATTGGCTACGAAGTAATGCATACTCGCATTTAATTCATATTTCTACTGATCATGTTTATGATGGACAAGATTTAAGTCAAGAGGAAGATGTTTTGCCTAAAAACTATTATGCTTATTCTAAATATGCTGGAGAGTTATCAGCATTTGATTCTCAAACTACAATTTTGAGAACAAATTTCTTTGGCAAGGGGCTTATTAAATCGAGAGAAAGTATTACCGATTGGCTTTTTAGAATCCTTAAAGAAAGAGAATGTGCGCATGTTTTTGATGATGTATTTTTTAGCCCAATCTCAATGAAAAGTCTCAGTGATTGCATTAATTTATTAGTAAAAATAAAGCCTATTGGGACCTTTAATTTGGGATCAAACCAAGGAATGAGTAAGGCAGAATTCGCTTTCTCTTTTGCAAATGCTTGTAATCTTAATTCCGGAAATTTAACGCCATCATCTGTTAACGAATCAAAAAAAATTATGGTTTACAGACCTAAGGATATGAGAATGAATAATTCTAAAATTGAAAGTCTCTTACATATCAAAATGAATTCATTGAAAGAAGAGATTGAAATTGTTTCCAGGGAGTATAAACTTTATGAAGACTAACACTTTTATGCAAATAGATGGCGTAAGTATTGGTGATGATCATCCGGTCTACTTTATTGCCGATATAGCTGCTAACCATGATGGTGATCTCTCTAGAGCTCAAGACTTGATATATTTAGCTGCTGAATCGGGAGCGCAGGCTGCAAAATTTCAACATTTCACGGCAGATACAATTGTTAGTGATAGTGGCTTTAGAAGTCTAAGTAATTTAAGTTCGCATCAATCCAATTGGTCAAAGTCAGTATATGACGTCTATAAGTCTGCTACAGTAGAGCTTAACTGGACTGAGGTTTTAGTTGAGACTTGCAAAAAGGCAGGAATAAGTTTTTTCACCAGCCCTTACTCGTTAGAATTAGTCGATTTTATAGATCCATATGTTCCAGCCTATAAAATTGGCTCTGGAGATATTACTTGGATTGAGATTGTGGAGCATATAGCAAGGAAAAATAAACCATATATTATCGCTTCAGGCGCTTCTGATATCTCTGATGTGCGTCGTGTTATGGAATCTGCAATATCTATCAATCCAAACGTATGCTTAATGCAATGTAATACAAACTACACTGCTAAGCTTGAAAATTTCAAATATATCAACCTTAGGGTTTTAAATCTTTACAGGCAAATGTACCCAAATTTAATTATTGGGTTAAGTGACCACACACCTGGCCATTCAACGGTTCTTGGAGCTATTACTTTGGGCGCAAGGATGATTGAAAAACATTTTACTGATGATATCAAAAGGCCTGGACCAGACCATATTTTCTCAATGGATCCCAAATCTTGGAGGGAAATGGTTGATAGATCTTCTGAGTTACAATTCGCTTTAGGAAATGGTATTAAAAAGATTGAGACTAATGAAGCTGAAACAGTTGTATTACAAAGGCGATCTATTAGAGCTAAAAAGAATATTTTGGCAGGCTCTTTATTTAAAAAGCAAGATTTTGAATTGTTGCGGCCATGTCCGTTAAATGCTCTTCCACCTTATCGCATTGATGATATTCATGGCAAAGTATCTAGACGAGATATTTCTTCAGGAGATTACCTCACGTGCCAAGATTTAGAAGGTTAGCAATAGTAATACCAGCTTTTAATGAGGCATTATCAATAGCAAGAATAGTTAAACAAGTTAAAAAAATTGGTATTCCAATAGTTGTTGATGATGGTTCAATTGATGGAACCGGTGAAATAGCTCGAAAATCTGGTGCGGAAGTTATTACACAATTAAACGGTGGTTATGACGCTGCTTTAAATGTGGGATTTCTAAGGGCTGATGAATTAAATTGCGCTGTTGTTTTAACTCTTGACGCTGACGGTCAGCATGATCCAAACAATATTATTGATTTTATGAATCACATAAATCAAGGTTTTGACATTGTTGTTGGTTGTAGACAAAAAAAACAGAGGATTTCAGAGTGGCTTTATTCTTTCTTAATGAATTTAAAATACGGAGTCAATGATCCGCTATCTGGGATGAAGGCTTATCGTATGGAATTGTATAAAAGATTGGGATATTTTGATTCATATTCATCTATTGGTACAGAATTGCTACATTTTGCTTTGGCTGAAGGATATAGAGTTAAAACTATCCCTATAGTCGTCGCTGATCGTGAAGGAAAGCCTAGGTTTGGATCTATTATTTCATCTAATTTTAAGATTTTCAGGGCAATGATTTTTGGTTTTTATAAATTTTAAGATGAGATTATGAGTTTAGGTGAAACAATAATTAATGTATTGATCGTTGGCTGCGGGAATATAGCTGGAGGCTTCGATTTTTATCGGGAAAATGCTACTTTACCATTAACCCATGCTGGGGCGTATTTTAGAGATAATAGATTTAAAATCCTAGCATGCGTTGATCCTGATCTAGTCAAGAGGCAGAGATTCAAGGATAGGTGGAATATTGAATTTAGTTACGAATGTATTGATGATGCCCTTCATAGCGGCAATTCTTTTGACGTTGTTAGCATATGCTCACCAACGAGCGTCCACTATAGCGACTTAACTTCTGCAATCAAGTATTCTCCACGTTTAATTTTTTGTGAAAAACCTCTCGCTGAGACGTTGAAGTTAAGTGAAGATGTTGTTATGCAATGTGAGAAGAGAAATATACCTCTACTTGTTAATTACTCAAGACGTTTTGATAGTAGTTTGCAACAACTTAAGCTCTCTTATGACAACGGGGAGTATGGGGAGTTAAGATCCATATCTGGTATTTATAATAAAGGTATATTAAATAATGGCTCGCATTTAATAGATCTTTTGATTAATTTATTTGGAAGTATGGAGCTGTGTTGGGTTGGAAGTACAGTTTATGATTATGATGGTAATGACCCTACGATACCATTCACTTTAAAAACAAAAAGTGGTGTTTTTGTTATGGTTTCTTGTGCGAATGCAAATGATTATTCTTTTTTTGAATTGCAGTTTGTTTTTTCTAAAGGTGTTCTTTTAATGCAGGATGGTGGTCTTAGATGGCAAAAGCTATCACTTATAGAGAGTCAGTTTTTCAGCGGCTATAAAGTTTTAGATCGTCATCCATCTTATTTAGGGGGGTATCAAAACGCTATGACAATGGCTGTAGATAATATCTACAGTTTTCTTGAAGAAAAGCAGCCTTTGCTAAGCGACGGAGCTAACTCAATTAAAGTACAACAACTTTGTAATCAAATTTTACTAATGTCTTAGACGAATAATAGAGGCTTAAAAAATGAATGAGTTAGCATTAAATGGCGGTTCAAAAACGATCCAGTATGACTTTAAGCATTACAATCCAATTGGTGAAGAGGAGTTGAATGCTGCAATTGAAGTTATAAAAACGGGGGTTTTGTCCAAATTTCTTGGAGCCTGGCATGAAGATTTTTACGGTGGCGTAAAAGTGAGGGAGTTTGAGGATGCCGCATCAAGCTACTTCAAGGTAAAGCATGCCATAACTGTCAACTCATGGACTTCTGGCTTGATTTGTGCTGTCGGAGCTATCGGTGTTGAGCCCGGTGACGAGATTATTGTAACGCCATGGACTATGTGTGCCACAGCAACATCAATACTGCATTGGAATGCGATACCAGTTTTTGCCGATATCGATCCTCAAACATTTACTATAAGTCCCTCGTCAATAGAGTCGAATATTACCAGTCGAACTAAAGCGATTATGGTGGTTGATATTTTTGGGCAATCTGCGGATATGGACAATATATCTAAGCTTGCAGAAAAATATAATTTAAAAGTTATTGGAGATACTGCACAAGCGCCTGGAACATCTTACAAGGGCAAAAAAACTGGAACAATGGTTGATATAGGGGGGTATAGTCTTAACTATCATAAGCATATACACACTGGTGAGGGTGGTATTGTCGTTACCAATGATGATTTTCTTGCTGAAAGGATAAGGCTCATAAGGAATCATGCTGAAGCCGTTGTGGGTCCCATGGGGATAAATAACTTATCCAATATGATTGGATATAATTTCCGGCTTGGGGAAATTGAATGTGCAATTGGAATAGAGCAGTTAAAGAAACTTGACCACTTAATTTTTTTACGCCAACAGATGGCTGAAAAATTAACTGATAATTTATCAAGCTTGCGGGGGCTGAGGTTGCCTAGTGTTGTTGATGATGCAACGCATGCATATTATATATATCCAATGGTGTTAGATACTGAGACTCTCGGAGTCTCAAGAGAGTTTATTTTCGACGCTTTAACTGCAGAGGGCGTCCCTGGGCTAATAAAAGGTTATACAAATATACATTTATTGCCACTTTTTCAAAAGAAGATTGCTTATGGAACAAAAGGATTTCCTTGGGTTAGCGGTATTTCTAGAGATGATATTAGTTACAAGAAAGGAATTTGTCCTATTGCCGAGGATTTGCATGATAGGTCATTTTTAGGATTCTTAATATGCACATTTGATTTAACTGAAGATGATATTGCCTTGATAGGGAGCGCTTTTCATAAAGTATGGAAGCATATTGACTCTTTAAAAAAATCACCTGTATATTAAATTCCACATTCAAAAATTTAACAGAATGAATTTTTCACTAGTTTGTCATGATGCGGGAGCTGCAAACCTTATTCAATCATGGATTAAATATCAAGGCATTAATTCTTTATTTAAATGTTATCTTGAAGGGCCTGCAAGAATAATTTGGCAGAATACATTTCCTAATCATAATATATGTGAAAGTCTAGAAGAGTGCTTAAATTCGTCAAGCACTTTACTATCTGGTACTGGATGGCAATCTGATTTAGAGTTTAATGCCATCGTTAAAGCCAGGTCCATGGGGCTTAAAACGATAGCAGTTTTGGATCATTGGGTTAATTATCTTGAGCGTTTCCAGAGGAGGGGTCAATCAATTTATCCTGATGAGTTATGGGTCTTTGATAAGCATGCCGCTAAGTTAGCAAGGTCGTTATTTCCCTTTATACCAACTAAAGTACAACGTAATTATTACTTGGCTGATTTAATTTCCAAAATTAATCCATTGAATGATTTGGAGCATCAGGATGTGCTTTATGTATTAGAGCCTATCAGATCAAAATGGCCAATTAATAAAGAAGGTGAGTTCGAAGCACTTGATTTCTTTATTTCACAATTAAAATATTTGAATATACCTGTTGGATCAAGAATTTTTTTGCGACCACACCCTTCAGATTTTATAGGAAAGTATAATGAATGGATTTTTTTACATCAAGAATTTAATGTGTTTTTGGATGAATCAACTTCACTCTCTGAAGCTATTTCAAAAGCAAAATTTGTTGTCGGATGTGAGACTTATGCACTTGTTGTTGCTTTGAGCTCAGGAAGAAAAGTTTATTGTTCCCTGCCGCCATGGGCACCACCATCAAGATTGCCATTTGATGAAATTGTTAGGATTAGCGAGATGATTTCATAGCAAATCTAAGAGAGAAAATTGGTATTTATCACTTACTATTCGCTATATGTTTCTTTATTTTCAAATGGGAATCCCAGGCTCCTTGACATTTAATAATAGAATTGTTGCCCCCATACCATTTTTATTCATAAGTGGTTTTGTGAAAACTGCATTAATACGAAAATATTACTCCAAAATTTCTTTTATAATACATTAATAATTACTTTGACTATGGTTGTTTTTACAATCATCTATTTTTTATCATTACTGTTTACAGAGAAATTATTTATCAATTATAGGAAAAGAAGAAATTAAAAAGTGATAAGCCTTAATTTCTAATCGTGTAACTATTAGGGCTTTTTAATAAGAAGGATTAAATGGCATTGTTTCAAGATAAATTATCTCTATTTGGAGCAAAAACACATCTAGTGAGTTTTAATTCAGCGGATATCACTTCTGAACATATTTTATGGCTAAATGATATTTCGATTACTAAATATAGCAATCAAAGATTCCTAAATCACGATAAGGTTTCATGTGAGAATTATCTTAATTCGTTTAAAGGGACATCTAATATATTTTTAAGTATCAGAAGAATCTATGATGACAAAAGAATCGGGTCCTTAACTGTATATAGAGACTTGAATCATAAAACCGCAGATATTGGCATACTTATTGGTGATAAAAATACATGGGGGCAAGGATTCGCTTATGATGCTATGAGCACCATAATCCAATATTTAGAAGATGCTAAAGATATTAGAAAAATTACTTGCGGAACAAGTTCTAAAAATATCGCTATGATAAATGTGGCTCATAAAATTGGCATGGTCTTTGATGGTATTAGATATAATCAAGAATTAATAGAAGGCCAATCAGAGCATGTTTTATTTTTTGCTAAATATATTATTAATTACAACTAAAAATTAGGTTCTTATTTCCCTTTATGTAACTTAAATTTCGGATACAAAATGGCTCCTTCATTTTCATATACAAAAATAATTCAAATTCATTCTTCTCATCGAGTTGTTGATCTTGAGAAAGCTCTTGAAAAAAATTTAAAATCTGAAAAATTTTTAGCAACAATTTTTAACGCTCGATATTTCGATTTAGCAACAAAAAACTTCATTAAAAACTTCGTTGAATTTAATAACTTAGATCACATAATGTTTTCTATAAGGCCAAGTTCATCAGAGCTTTTAAAAAGCAAAGGGATTCAAGCTGTAAATTTTTTCCATTTTTTATTTTCTTTACATTGCGCTGCTCGTTATAGTATCAATGAAGTAATAATGGATTTTGATTTGCTTGGGTTTGATAAAAATAAACAACTTAGTTATGAAGATTTTTGTCACTATTTTGACTTCAAATTCTTTTCTGAATTTTTAGAGCAGCCCAAAAAATTTCCTTTATTAGCATCATTTCCTAATATATTAGAAAAGCTTAAAAATATAAAATTAACTGACTATAGCTTTTATTGCAAAGATAAAAAGTCATTTGGATCTTTTGATTACAACCAAAAAAATATTTTGGAAACGGAGAAAGATCTTTTCTTTTTGAATTTTGATCCTAAATATAAAGCCATTCCTCATGATAAGCCTTATACATATAAATTTTCTGATTTGATAACTAAAGCTGGTTATGGTAAGCCGCTTTTTGGAGAAGATATTCGTTATTGTGCTCGTTGCTGTATGCCCGAAACTATGGAGGGTATAACTTTTGATGAGCTTGGTATTTGTGTTCCTTGTAGATCATCCGAAGAAAAAATGCATATTCAGTGGGACGCGAGATTAAATAAGCTTAAGAGTATATTTAGAGAAAATACATCTGCTGATTATTATGATTGCATGTTACCTATGAGCGGTGGCAAAGATAGCGTTTATCAGGCTTATCTTCTTACTTCAGTGCATAACCTTGTCCCTCTTGCAGTTACCCATGGCCAGAATTGGAGTACGATCGAGGGAAGATATAATCTTGAAAATTCTCTTATTCGATTCGATTTAGATCATTTGATATTTATCGCAAACAGAAATACTATAAATAAAGCTGCCGCAAAATCTATAGATGCTATCGGAGATGCCTGTTGGCATTGCCATATTGGAGCCGGCACTTTCCCTATTCAAACTGCATTCTTTTGGAATATTAATTTAACATGTTGGGGTGAATCTATAGCAGAAAGAGATGGAAGGGGTTCATATTCAAGTCAGACAGAGGCATCTTTGCTATATAACTTAGAGATTTCTGCCAAGGTTAAAGCAGAGGATTATGCCGATAAAAATATTTCAAGCAATGAATTATCATCCTGGATTTATCCAGATAAAGATTTGTTGTCAAATTCAAAAATTAGATATATTCATCTTGGAGATTATTATTTTTGGGATGAGGAAAAACAAGTTGAATTTGTAAAGAGACACTTTGAGTGGATGGAGTCAAAAGTAGAAAATACATATAAAGGCTATAAAAGCGTTGAATGCATTATGGCTGGCGTCCATGACTATACGAATTTTATCAAAAGAGGAATTGGGAGAGCCACTGTCCATGCATCAGATGATGTTAGAAGAGGCTTACTTACAAGAGAAGAGGGATTTGAAATCATAAAGAAATTTGATACGCAAAGACCTCACGCATTAGATTATTTTTTAAATATTACTGATTTAAAAGAAGATCAATTTGAAAAAAAATTGCTTCTTTCGAGAAAATTAAGCGCCTACGCAAGTAAGCTAAAAATAAAAAATGATAAAGTTAAATAGACAATTTCCTTTTAATTACCAATTAATAAAAAAAGACCTATCTGAACTAAGGTCACCTGATACACTTTTATTATATTTTGAGAATTTTATTGATCGATATCAAAATTTGAACGATCAATATCATTTTAATCAAGCTTTTTCTAAGGATTTTGTTGAATATCAAATTGATTTAATCTGCAGAAACTCACTTAGCGAATTACGTTTGATGCCTTTTGGCGTCAAAGATGTATTTAATACAAAAGTTTTGCCTACAACAATGGGGAGTCCTTTATGGCAAGATTTTGTCGCTGGAAATAATGCAAGAGTTGTGGATGAGCTTAGCGACAAAGGGGCATTAATTTTTTCTAAACTAACATCCGCTGAGTTCGCTGTGCATTATTTTCAGGATGGCAAAACTTTGAATCCATTTAATATTAAACATATTACAGGTACATCCTCTGCTGGTTCAGCTGCTGCCGTATGTTGTGGTGCTTTACCTATTGCCCTAGGCACTCAAACTGCCGGATCTATTATCAGACCGTCAAGCTTTTGTGGAGTTTATGGTTTTAAACCTTCCTTCGGAGCTATAGACAGAACTGGCGCTTTAAAAACCACTGATACGCTTGATACAATTGGATTTATTTCTTCAGATATTCAAGGAATAGAAGATTTCTTTTATCATTCAATGCAAAAAGAATCTAATTATTTTTATGCACATAAGTTTTTTAGTTTTTCTAAAGTTGAATTTGATCAAATAAAAGTTGGAGTTGTTTCTGAGCAATTAGACATATTTAAAAACTATGCCAGCTATGTTAAAGATGACTTTGATAATTTCCTAAAGGAATTATCTAAAAATATTAGTATTGTAGACATTAATAATATTTCTTTTTTAAATAGTGTTCATAATAACCATTCAATTATTTACAATAAATCATTATCTTATTATTTTAAAAATGAATATAAACATGTTGAGCAAATAAGTAATATTATGAAGTCAATGATAGAGTTTGGTGACTCCATAACCGTTGAGGAGTATAAAAAAGTAATCGCTCAGCAGCCAATTGATCGTATTAATTTTGATAGAATATTTGAAACAATAGACTTTATAGTTACTCCTTCAACCGCAACTTTTGCACCTACACTTGGTGAGAGTGAGATACCTGATACATGCTTAATTTGGACATATATGGGTTATCCTGTAATTAGCATCCCTTTATTTTTTGATTCTGATAATAATCTTCCTTATGGGCTTCAAATAGTGGGCCCAAAGTTTTCAGATTTCAAGCTTCTTGATTTTGCAAAAAAAATTATTAAATTATTTGAGTAGTAATTGAGTAAAGTATTAATCCATACTAGTCCAGCACTTTGGCCAATGGTTGAAATTGAGTTGGATATCATACAAAAAGAACTCGATAAAGGTAATAAGGTTGCACTAATTTATTGTGATGGAGTTCAGCTAGCCTGCGATGCCAACAACCCAGGGATTAAACAATCAAAAAGTAAGAGAATTTGCATGGAATGTATTTCTAGGAGAGAAAGAGCAATAGATTGGCTTGAGCCGAAGCAAGGAGAATTGATTCCTATAAAATACTCTACAATAAGTCTAAAAAAAGACTTTCAATTTTTAAAAACGATAGATCATTTTAAAAATAATGAAATTATTAAAAAATATATGGACTCCAAAATTCCAGGAGTTTTTGATGCTGCAATTGCATCTTTAATGACAAATCTGCGCTCATCAGCTCCAGACATATGGAAATATAAAAAAAAATTTTATGCTTATCTTAAAGATGCAATCTTCTCTTACTTTTTAGCCGACAGCCTTATAGATAGAATCAAACCTAAAATGGTTTATATTTTTAATGGAAGAATGGCTTTTTATAAGCCATGGGTAAATTTAGCAAAATTTCTAAAAATTGACTTTTTTGTATATGAATATCCAGTAATTGGTTATGAGAATTATTTATTGCATAAAAATTTTACAGATCAAGATTTGTCTGTTCGAAGTTTTGCTTACTATGATTTTTATTTGAATAGTAAGGTGTCTGATTTAAAAAAACAGATAATTGGCGATTTTTGGTTTAAAAATCGAATTAAAAGAAAGAGGCAGGGCTTTGAAAATGTATATTCCAAATTTCAATCTTTGAATAAATTACCAGTTGATTGGGATCCTAAAGTATTTAATTTGTCGTTTTTTGTTTCATCTCAAGACGAGATTAATGTATTGGTTAACTATAGTAATAACGTAGCTTCAAATCAAATTGATCTTATAAAAGGGATAAGAAATACATTTCCTAATATACATATTAACGTGCGTATTCACCCAAATTTGAAAGGCGTTGATCCTGACTTTGTTAATGAATTAATTGCATTGGGTGAGAAGGGACATGTAATAATTATCAAGCCTGAGGATGATGTTGATAGTTACGAACTGATTCGAAGATCTAATCTTATTGTAAGTTGTGGATCGACAATTGGAGTTGAAGCAGCATATCTAGGGACCCCATCATTATTAGTAGGTAGTTCACTATTCGAGTCTTTTAAATGCTGTATAAAAGCTGAAAATAAAATTTTATTTTACAGGGTTATCCGGAAGTCGATACAAGGCGACTTATCAATATTTCCAGATAAAGAGCTTGCCAAACAAGAGGCATTAAGATTTGCTTGGGCTTTTGTAAATTACGGCGTTAAACCGAAATATTTTTTTAGAAAAAATAGCTATTATGAAGGTATGATGATAAAAAATGGTATTCAAGAGGAGATAAAAGCATCCTCTAGTATAATAATTATTAATCGTACTTTAGATTTATTTTCTAATTTAAGGGTAATGACTTTAAGATTTACAAGGAACCCGAGACAGTACCTTAATATTTCAAGTTTCACGTGGAAAAAATTAGCGCATTTGATTTTCCCTTCCATTCCTAGACGCTGATAAATTAAAGTTAATAGATTTGAATTTTAAGTTTATATATGATCCGGAGTTATCAAAATGAGCGATAAAAATGAAATTAAGCAGAATGAATTTACATTTGAATATCTGAGTTTTTTTGATGATAAGACCGCATTAGAAACTTACAATAATTTCGGAGTCATCGTATTAAAAGGGCTGCTTGAAAATTCTCTTATTAATGAATTAATGATTGTTGCCATTCATTTTTACAAAGAAATTCAGCAAAAAATTGGCGGTAACACATTTGACACATCAATCGGTTTGGAACGTTTGGATCAGCTCGTAATTTCATTAGAGAGTAATGATAGAAAAGCTGCGCTTCAAGCGCAAAAATTAATTAGTCAATCAAAAGCGGTATTAAATATATCCAATTCTCTAATTGTTGACATCGCATCTAAATTGTTAAAAGTCAATTCTTCTTCTCTCGTATTTGAGAGTTTTGGGAGTTTTGTTCCCAACATACCATCTAATACTAGCCGTCTTTACACTTACCATTCTGAGGCCCATTGGTTGCCTTATAGAAAAAATTTTATTAATGTTTGGGCACCGATGTTTCGCGAAAAAAGTATAAAAAAAGGTACGATGTTCATTAAGCCTTTATCTCATAAAGAGAATCATGATTTTTATGAATATCAAGGATATGACGGTAACGATAATAATAGCTTTTATACGCAATATGAAGTGCCTGAAAATAATATTTACTCAGAGATTCCAATAACTGCCGAGCCAGGCGATGTTGTATTTTTTAATAGGAACTTATTACATCGAAGCGAGTTTAATGAATCAAAAAAAGTGGGATACTTGTTCGTTAATAGGTATTTTGATACAAACAAAGATCTTACGATAAGCGCTAATATGAACATTAGGCCTTATAGCAAAGAAGCTATTGAAATTGGTCGAAGGCTGAAAAAGATAGATTAGTTATAAGTCCTTTTAAACTTATTATTTTTTCTCTGCCAGTACATGTATTTCTGAGCAAAAGTGACTTTTGTCTAGCACTTCTTGGAGTTGATTTAATCGGCTATAAAAATTACTTTCTAAAAGTTTTGTGACATTATCGGAGCAGCCATTTTTCTTTAGCATTACGTAAACACTTCTATATAAGTCCATAATATCTGTCCCAAAGCGCCATTCCGCAATAGGTTTGACTTTGAGTAATTCATTCATTTTTTCAATGGAAGACTCAGTAAATAAATGCGTATGAGCACCGGAAAGCTGTCTTGGATAAACTTCTGGAAATATATTCTCTATTAAGGAGGATAATGAGAACATTGGAACGGAATAATAAATGTATTTCGCATTACTTTTTAGAAATGAATTGAATAACTTTTCTGGCTCTCTTAAATGTTCTATCACTCCAATAGCACTAATAATTTTGGCGTTTGTTTGCTCAATTTTTTCTGAGAACTCATTTTCTTTGCATTGCTCTAAAGGTTTGATTTTTATTAGGCCATAAATCTGATTGTTACCATATGCAACCGACGATCCGCCGACGTCAATACCTTTTGCATTAATTCCGAGACTTAGCAATGAATAAACAAAATTTCCGCAACCGCAGCCAATATCAAGAATATCAATACTTTTGCAATCTAAGTGATCTATAAGAAATTTTGCTTTAGGGACATATATCTCTTCAGATCTCTTAATAAAGTTATTATCCTGAAGAATACGATTGTATTCCAAACCATTTTCTTCGATATAAATTGAATCTACAAAATGTCTAGAATCTTCAAAAATGCCATTTAGATGACCACAAAAGCTGCAAAAAACATAATCAACCCCAAATTGAGAAAGATCAATCTTATCGGAAAGCTTTGTCCCACATACTTTACACGCCAATCTCAATTGCTGAGATTTATAAATTTTATTTTCAATTATTTTTTGTGATAATAAATTATCGTTGTCATCAAAGTAATCAGCGTGCGTTTCTCTATAATGATCAATTGATTTTGAGTATTTAATAGTTTTCATTTTTATCCAAATGGCATAGTTAATCTAGTATATAATTTTTATGCCCTTATTTCTATTTATATAGATACCCCCCTTAAACCAGAGTTAAATTTTTATGAGTTATTAATTAACATGAGTGATGAAATTTTAAGAGCTACTGAATTAACCGGCATATTTGGCAGGTCTGAATTGGACAAATTGCAGGAAGTCTTTGGTGATGAGTGGCAAGCCTATAGAGGTCTTTACGAGGCCGCCGCCGGCCTAAATATTGCTGATTTTCCAATACAATTGGATATCGAGCTTAACGCTTCATGCAATCTAAAATGTCCAATGTGTCCAATTTCTGCAGAATCTCCGAAAGGCAAGGGGCCGCAGACATGGTTCCCTTTTGATTTTTATAAGCAAATTGTAAATTATTCGGTTAAGCAGGGAACGCGCGCATTGAAGTTAAATTATGTTAACGAACCTTTAATTAGAAAAGACCTAATTAAGTTTATTGAGTACGCTAAAGATGCTGGTATTGTTGATATATACCTTAGTACAAATGGTGTTTTGTTAACTGAGCAGTTCAGTATTAATTTAATTAATTCTGGATTGACTAGAATACAAATCTCAATTGATGCAACGTCTGCTGATATCTATGATCAAATGAGACCGGGCGGAGATTTCAAAAAAGTAGTAGATAATATTTCTACTTTATTAGAGGTTAGAAAAAAGCTTAATAGCCCAACTCCTCTTATTCGAGTTAACTTCGTTAAAACAGAAATAAATGAACATCAATTAGAAGATTTTATTAATTTTTGGAAAAGTAGAGTTGAAATGGTAGGCATACAAGAATTTATTAAGCCAACAAAATCAATTAATATCATTAAAAGTGCCAAATCCACTGACAAAAGGAAGGCTGGCTTTAAATGCTCCTTCCCTTTTAAGCAGTTGGTTATTACTAACGAAATGAATGTATTGCCCTGTTGTACGTTTTGGGGTGAGGAGCTAAAGCTTGGTAGGCTTCAAAAACCTGAAGATTTAAGGGGATTCTGGCAAAGTGAAAAAATTAAGAGGTTAAGAGATGTTCATGCGAGAGGTGAATATTTTACCATTCCTCAATGTAAGCAATGTGTTGAAGGAGGATTAGAGTAATGAAAGCTGTAATTTTAGCAGGTGGTTTTGGAACAAGATTAACTGAATTTACTGATCGAATTCCTAAGCCGATGGTTGAAATTGGAGGTTTCCCAATAATTTGGCATATCATGAAAATTTATTCTTTTTATGGAATAAATGATTTTGTTATAGCACTAGGATATAAAGGTGAATACATTAAGGATTATTTCTTAAACTATTATCACAAAAAATCAAATTTTTCTGTTGATCTCAGTTCAGGTAAGGTAGCTAATATTGAAGGACCTTCGGTTGATTGGAAGATCACACTAGTTGATACTGGCCTTGAAACTATGACAGGTGGCAGATTGAAAAGACTTTCACGGTATCTTGATGAAACTTTTATGCTTACTTACGGGGACGGCGTTGCTGATATTAATATTGACGAACTTAAAAGCTTTCATAATAGCCATGATGGATTAGTTACTATTAGCACTGTTCATCCTACATCTAGATATGGACGCATTGAGTTTAATGATCAACATAAGGTAACAAAGTTCGAGGAAAAGCCTGAATTTGGCGGTGATTGGATTAACGCAGGCTTTATGGTTCTTGAGCCTTCTTTTTTAGATTTAATTGATGATGATAATGATGTCCTCGAGAGAGGGCCTATGTTGAAAGCTTGCCAGAAAAAAAGTCTTTATGCATATAGGCATTTCAAGTTCTGGAAGTGTATGGATACTGTAAGGGACCATCAAGAATTAGAAGAAATATGGAAAAGCGAAGCTCCTCCATGGAAAGTTTGGAAATAGCCACCGAAACTTTTGGAATTCAACAGTGAAGGCGCCAATTTTATTCCTTACCTATAACAGATTTGCTACTGCTAAGAAAGTTTTTGAATCCATCAGAAAATATAAACCAACTAAGTTATATTTTGCAAGCAATTCAAATAAACCAAGAGATCTTATTGATCTTAGTAAAGTTAATCAAGTAAGGTCATTGCTTAATAAAATTGACTGGCCATGCGTTGTTTATACTAGATTTTTAGATATCCACTTAAATGTTAAAGAATCGCTAAATACTTCTATTAGTTGGTTTTTCGATAATGAAGAATTTGGGATAATTCTTGAAGATGACTGTCTTCCCCACCCAAATTTTTATACTTTTTGCTCTTCTTTATTGCTTAAATACAAAGATGATCAACGTATTTTTGCAATTGCTGGACACAACTTTCAAGATGGTATTTGGCGGGGAGACGGGTCTTATTACTTTTCTAGATATAACCATGTATGGGGCTGGGCATCTTGGCGAAGAGCATGGCTTACGAATGATGTATCAATGAAATTTTGGCCATCATGGAAACGTTCTGCCGAATGGCAAAAGTATTGGGAAAGTCGCATATCTAGGTTTTATTGGACATTTATTCTGGATAGGATGTACAAAGGAAAAATAAATACATGGGATTATTGTTGGACAGCTAATGTTTGGTATAGAAATGGATTAACAATTATTCCAAATGTTAATTTAGTTAGTAATATTGGATTCGGACCTGAAGCTACCCACACACGTTCAATTAAAAATCCATCGGCTAATATGGAAGTTTTTAATTTAGTTAAGATAAAGCACCCTAAAATTGTCAAAAGAGATGTTTCTGCTGATATTTATACTTTTCATAATCACTATGGTGGCGTTAATTTTACGTTTCCAAAAAATTTATTTCTTTTACCTTTCAAAGCTCTAAAGTATTTATTACGCAATTTTTTCTCCTAAAATTAATTTACTAATGCTATTAAATGAAGCCTTTTAATCCTAAATTAGTTCGTCTTGCTAAATTATTTGAACCAATTTGGCTTTTTTTTGGTTTTTTTCTTACTAGGAAATCAAAACAAAAGATTGAGAATATTCTGATATTTGATTTTCATTTGATTGGAGATATTGTTTTATTAACGCCTCTTTTGAGATGCATAAGAAAGTCATTTCCGAACGCCAAAATATGCTTGGTTGCCGGACCCTGGGCTGATGAAATTTTAAAAGAGACTGAATTAATTGACTCTCTAGTCGAGTTTGTTGCGCCATGGGTTAAGTGGGTTTCTTTTCGCGATGGCATTCTTCAATGTTTTCGATTAGTCAAAAAATTGAGATCTTTTGATTGGGACCTTGGAATTGAAGTGCGAGGCGATATAAGACAAATTCTTTTGCTGGTTGCTTCAGGTGCTAAAGAGAGAATTGGTTATGATATGACTGGTGGATCCTCTTTACTTACAAAAGTTATTCAAGTTGATAGCGATTTAATTCATTATGCTGATTATCATAAAAAAATATGTCAAGAGTTTGCTCTATGGAATAGTAATGACAAATATTCGCCAAAGCTAATTTTGTCTGCCGAGGAAATTAGACTGGCAAAAAGTTATAAGACATATATCGGAATACACTTTGGGGCCTCCTCTGCGGTTAGGCAGTTAAGCATTGAAAAAGCAAAAAAAATTGTTAAAGAAATAATAGCGATTCAGAATAATAAAAATATTATTATTTTTTACATTAAAGAGTTACCAGATTTTTCATATCAACTCTACGAGTTCGCGAAAAACATTCAATCGGCTAAAGTTTCAATATGGCAAGGTACATTGAGAGAGTTTATAATCAAGATATCAAGATGTGAAACTTTTTACGCTCTAGATAGCGGGCCCGCACATATTGCTGCTGCATTAGATATTAATACCAAAGTCATTTATGGCCCCTCTGATTTTAGGATTACTATGCCTATTGGAACGCGAGTTGAAGTAATTGATGGAAATAAGCCTACTTGTTGGCCGTGCGGGAAAAATGCTTGCTATTCAAGCAATTTTCAGTCTTGTTACAAAGATACAATCTTAAGTTGAGCTTATGAAAATAATTAATATATTTGGAATTAATTTCTATGATGGTGAATTTAAATCCATATATTCTAAAATTTCTAAAGGCGGTCTTTTAGTGGCACCTTCAGCCTCTGGATTAGCAAATATTCATGATCAGAGATACTATAGATCTCTAGTTTATAGTGACATTGCAATATTCGATAGCGGTCTACTTTGTGTTTTACTAAAAATAGCTACTAAATTTTCTATAAAAAAATTATCTGGCTATAAATTTCTTATTCTTCTACTTAATCAGCTAAGTCTTGATAAGAATATAAAAATTTTCACAATCGATCCAAATAAATATGATAGTTTCGCGAATAAAAAATATTTAAATGCAATGGGCTTTGATTTAAAAAATAGGCAGTATGTAGCACCTTTTTATAGATATAAAATTGAAGACAAGTTATTATTATCTTTAATTGAGGTATCCAAACCAAAAGTTATTTTGATTAATATAGGAGGCGGTGTTCAAGAGCCACTGGGGTTGTATTTAAAGCAGAAATTAAAATATAAGCCAATGATAATATGTACGGGTGCAGCTATATCCTTTCTAACTAAAAGACAAGCACCAATTAATAATACTATAGATAATTTATACCTTGGCTGGCTACTAAGAAGTTTATACAACCCCAATATTTTTTTGCCTCGATATTTGAATGCATTTAATCTCATACCAATTTTCTTAAGAGCAAGAAAAAACATTTTTTGTAAGTTTGAATAACTTTTTTAATAGCAGCTTTAAAATTTTTAATGGTAGAACCAAAAAAAGCATTTCCTTATAAACCACCATCAAAAAAAGTCTTGAGGGAATATAAGCATCTATTCTCAATAAAAGCTGTGGTCCAAGATCGATTATTTAAATTTTTATTCGATAAATTTGTTGCAATTTTTTTATTAATCTTAGCAGCCCCGATTTTGTTATTAATTAAAATTGCATATGTTATTGAAGGACTTGTTATCAAAGAGAATTCGGGTCCGATTTTCTTTTACTATAATTCAGTAAGCGCTGGTAAAATTTTTCCAAAATATAAAATACGCGTAATTAAAACTAAGTTTATTGACTCTAAAGCAGCAAAAAGAGGTGATTGGCGTGCCTATTCAGCAGAGTGGAATTCTGAAAGCCGTACATACACAGGCATGTTTGTTAAAAATTTTTATTTAGATGAACTACCTCAGTTTTATAATGTTCTTAAAGGTGATATTAGTATAGTAGGGCCGCGACCTTTATCTGTTTTGCATTATAAAAGAGATGTTGCTCAAGGTAATATAGTTAGAAAGATACTTAAAGGCGGTCTTTTAGGTCTTGGGCATATAAATAAAGGCACTAAAGAATTAGGAAATCCTATTTTTGAGTACGAGTATCTTAATCAATACTTAAATCGATCTTCATTTGGCCTATTTTGTTTAGATCTTTGGATTATTTATAAAGGAATAATGATTGTAATAAAAGGTGGGGGGCATTAATTTTAAAGTTAAATCATTTTAGGCTTTTTTAAAGAGATATAAATTAGAATTTAACTTTTATTTTGCTACTTTTAATTCTTCGTGAATTATTGCATAAAATTTTATGATTAGACTATGATAATGGCGATAAAAAAAAATGATGATTTAGGGTTTAAAGATTTTTTTTACTTAATTACTAAGCATAAAAAATTATTTATTTTTTTACCTCTAGTATTTTCTATTTCTATCGTTTTACTTAATTTGGGTTTTGGCCATCCAAATTTTAAAGCATCCGCCAATATTCTTATTGGTAAATTAAATGGAAATCTGATAGAAGAAAAAGTTATTATCTCAGATAAAATTTTGAGTGAGTCATTCATGATTAAAGTGACTAGGAAATTGCCTGTCGATTTATTTAAAAATAAAAACACTAGTGATTTATCAACCTTGCTTAAAAATACCCATGTCAAAACAAATGATAGCCTTAATAAAATTAATATTAGTGTTCTTGCAGATTCGCCCACTAAAGCTTTATTAGAGATAAACGCAATAATTGAAGTTTTAAAATTGGACCATTTGGATCTGTTAGAAAAATATAAAAACACGACGCAGGCTGAAATAGATATTACAAACTCACAAATAAATCAGCTTATAGGAGTTATCTATTTACAACAAAAAGATGTCAATCAAAACATAATCCTAAAAAATCAAATTTTTTCAATTTTTCAGTTACAAGATCTATTTAATAGGCAATTTATACTTAGAAGAAGTTTAGATAGTTCATTAACTTTCAATACTCAGTTGTATGATGATGTGAATGTATCAAATAAGCCCGAAGAAAGAAATTTGTTATTGATAGCTCTTTCGTCATATATGTTTGCTCTATTTTTTACAATTTTTGTGACTTTAATTCGTAAAAAATAATCAAAGTCTCAGAAAGCTTTGATTTGTTGCTTTATTAATTTGATTTCGTTAATCCTTTTCTTAATAGTAAATTCAAATGTTTATCATATGAAGAAATAAGACTCTTTAAAAATATACTTATGAATCAAGATGGTATTGTGACTGTCCAAAAAACGTGAGATGTTGTTGTTCCGGCTTGCTGTCAACTTGCTTGACAAGTAAGCGAAAAGATAAAACGAAGTTACAAAGAATTCAAGTAACATGTTAAAGAAAATACTTTTATAAAAACTTTTTCATTGGCTTAATTTTAAAAAATTCACTCTAAAAATAAATTGAAATTTTTAGAGTTTAATTTCTTAAGTCTTTTTTTTGTATTTCTGCCAAGTTTTGAAGCGCCCAAGAATATATTTCTTTTAGGTTACTTAATTGTAGCTTTCTGTCGTTAATCTCGACTCTTTTTTAGAATGGAATATATAGGGCTAGATACTTCTGTCTTTTATTTTTTCTTCATTTATTGCTGCGCTATTTGCTAACGCAACCGGAGGATCTGAGCGGAAAGAATTTCGAGGTATTTTACTTTGGATTGTTTCTAGATCAAATTATAAGATTGAAGAAAAATACTTTTTTAATGTAATTAATCATTGTTATTGCCTAGAAGGTTAATCTGTTTTAAATTTTACTGCTTTGTCCAATATGATTTTTCCCGCGCTGCCTTGCTAAAATCACCTGTTTTTGTCGTTCAGTAAGAGCCTTTAATTTTTCAGGCGTATGTTTGTTATAGCAATGAGGGCATGAAATACCAGGCGTGTACTTGTCACTTTTTATATCATCTTTAGATAGTGGATAACGACATGCATAGCACTGGTCATAATCACCGACTTCGAGCCCATGTTTGATTGCAACCCTTTGATCAAATACAAAGCATTCTCCTTGCCATAGACTCTCATCTGGCTTTACTTCCTCTAAGTATTTTAGAATACCGCCCTCTAGGTGATAAACCTCATCAAACCCTTCACTCATCATATAAGAAGAAGCCTTTTCACAACGAATACCACCCGTACAAAACATGGCGACCTTCTTATGCTTCTTTGGATCAAAATGTGTTTTCACGTATTCAGGAAATTCACGGAAGGTGCTTGTTTTTGGATTCACTGCATTTTTAAAAGTACCAATGGCATACTCATAGTCGTTACGTGTATCGATTAACACCACCTCAGGGTCAGTTATGATGGCATTCCAATCTTTGGGTTTTACATATTTACCCACCATTTTGGTGGGTGACACACCAGGAACACCAAGCGTCACAATTTCTTTCTTAAGTTTTACTTTCATACGGTAGAAGGGGTGTTTATCAGACCATGATTCTTTGTGACCAAGACTTTTAAAGTTACCTTCAAAGAGTGGATCTGTTTTTAAGTAAT
>JACCDP010376955.1_pt1 | contig 31491 bp, 29 predicted proteins | sample 7445841 | NCBI WGS metagenome assembly JACCDP01 (sample SAMN15323441, study PRJNA562643) | freshwater metagenome | isolation source: river surface water | place: USA:Blue River Watershed | collected 2017-08-17 | reverse complement strand
CCCATGTCGCCGAGCATCTGTGTGCAATACGGGCCCGTCAGGGCACGCGTCATGTCGAGCACGCGTAGACCAGTGAGCGGTTGCATGACTGTGTCCTCTCCGCATCAGTACGCCAACTCGCGTAGGTGTGCGTTTTTTCACATGCTAGCATACCACGGAAATCATTGGAGCGTGTGCTACGCAGTGGACCACGACAAAACACGCGCCCGATGTATATGCCCAGCGTGTGTTTTGCCGAGATCGGCGTGTCTGCCGTCAATTCACGCGATAGCAGGGTGGAGTCATCCAACTCGTCCGCAGCGAGCCATCTGGATTCAACGATAATTCGTAGGCGATGCGCGATGGCGAACCTATGCTGTCTCCAACTTGTGATTCTGCATGTACGGTGTAACTGTTTGTCTCTGAATTACTTCGATGAACTATAGGGTTATGCACTATCATAAATGCATCTTCAGACAAAAAGCTCGTTGCCACAAGCCGATATTCTAAACCCGCCATTGCAATCAAGGCATCATCTTGGTTGGGTCGTATCTCAAAATTGGCAAATGGTTCTGAGATACCACATTGCCAGCGCCCATATATCTCTGTTTGTTCAGGCCAATTAACAATTCTCCCCGATGGATTTGGGTCTGTTACCCAACGAATGCGATCAAAACAGAGCCCCAGTAATGCATCCTCGAGTCGCACACTAACCCCTTCATCTACAATCGGTGGTTCATCACTAAACGACATACCGCAACTTACATCATGTATTTCAGCCACATTGCTACTGTACACAAACGCTGTATTTTGCATATAGTCATCAGTGAGAGGTGCTACGACGATGTCGTGAAAACGCAACACATTGGCATACGGCACTGGCACATCGAGTTTCCAAATCCGTGAACCGATCCCCAAAAATCGTGTGGCCGTATTATTCCCACTCAACGCACGTGCACAGGACACCGCATAGTTTGAAGAATTATTCCCTTTTATCGCGATCGACAAGCGTGTTTCATCCACCACAAATTGTGCATCTATTTTTGCAGAGTACGATGAGTAGAACGCATCGTCATTATCAGGTGTGCAACCTAAATACCATAATCGGTTATTCGAAAACTCCCATACATGCAACCGAAAATCATTATAGTCTTCACCAATAGAATGAATACCCAACTCATTCTGCATCGGAATCATGACCAAAATCCCACTTCCCGCACTCACATCATTCACATCACCGGCGAAATCAAGGAGCACCATGGCACCAGTACTCAGAGTGGTTTCCGCATTCACATTTACCAGATACGGGTATGCAGGCATTGGTTGTGAAATATTAAAATCCCACAGATACTTGGTTACCGATGCACCACCATCGTCGTCGTCATTTTCCCCCCATTGCTTCATTGGCGCACCTGGGAGCGTAAACGAATAACTGCCACTGTCGTACCCGTTCCATGCAGTGGCATTGGCAGTTGTGTAATATACATCATCAGCACCAAAGGCACTAGCAGCTAATTGTGAGGTATACAATGATTGATAAACTGGAAGTTCACCTTTTATCTCAAAATAGGGCTCCCAACCTGACGCCGTATTGTTAAAGTCGTCCTGCCAGTACACCGTCGTATAGTCAATCACAGGACCAGTCGTTGTGTCGTTCTGTGTCGAAGTGTTTGCAGACGACGTATCTCCCTCAAGCGGCGACGCATCACAGCACGACGTATCTGGCGCCGCTTCGCTCACGGGGTCACTCGATGATTCAGATTCCGGCACAGCTTGGGAGATGTCTTGTCTGGTCAATGAGTCAAGTGGTGCACGCAGGCTGTACTCCAGCACATTGGTTATGCGTTGCCCTATCACAACTTCATAGATTCCTATAACAATCAGCAACACAGCAACACCTATCAGTGCTCGCATTGCCCATTGATATGTATTATTCATTTTGCCCCCAATATAACTTGCAAACCACTACACACTTGTCATATACAAGTCCAACTCGACTCGCATACAAAATACATCCTTCGTGCCTCGATTTGTATACACACAATCAAAGTATACCCACACTGATCACCCTGTATCGGCTACCGTATGGGATGGATTTTGTCCCTGTGATAATGCCAGTACACACATGTAGTGTATCGAAAATAACTGCTTATTTATTTGTTATTTTTCACATAAATCAATATGAAATAAATCATGATTTGTTAAAAATTACATAAAACAATCATTATTTTCATTGTACGATGACAGTTGTAGTGGCGTAAAGTTATTGTTCAGAGAAGGAGTATGAAATGCTAGATGGAACTACAATCGAGGCAGCCCAAAACGAGTTCGTTGTTAAGACGTATCATGCCAGCAAATTTCGCTCACAAGTCACCAACACGCAAAGCGATGGCTACTTACATGTCACAAACAAGCGTGTGATATTTCGCGCAGTTGCATCTGATAGCGTCATCCATAGCGAAATTCCCATTGACAACGTATCGGGTATCAATCTGTATCATGGTGAATACCGCGACTGGATACGATTACTCATATTCATTGTGGTAATTGGGTTACTCATGGGGGTTGTGACCTCATTTAGTGTCGGTTTATCATTTTTAGGAAATAGCGCTCTGTTATGGGGTATCGGTTTACTGCTGCTAGCTCTTACGTTCGCCTCCAGTAATTCCGTTGCTGAAATATTCTACAGTTCTGCTCCGATACAAATAGGAGAATTTGGGCACGGCTTATTAGCCGCTTCAGCTACTATTGTCTTCTCGGTAATTAGTCAAGATACGCCGATTGCACTTATATTCGTGTTATTAGGTATTTATCTCACAATTCGATGTATCCGAACTATTCCTCGTAAATATAGCATGTCACTTGCGATTATATCCAAAGGTGGTTCGAGTACACCAATCATGATTGCTGGTGCCAATCCATCTGGTATGGTATTTAGTGCGGCTGCCCAAGCGCTTGAGGCAGAGCCAGGTGCGGATGCAGAGGCACTCACCAAAGAACTGGGAGCGCTCATTCACGATATTCAAACACTAGGAGACTTGGGCATCGAGCGCTGGAAACATACGACTCCATCTGTAACTGCATAATCCATGTGTCATACCAAGGAAGTGTCATGATTACACTCCAACAACAAGAAATTATCGATGCGCTCGTTGCAGCAAACTGGCCACTCCCCCTTGCAACACGCTTCGCCATACATTTCCCTGCGTTGGATGATATCTTTGCGCCAGTGGTACACCGCTGGCGCATGGATGGCAGCGTCAGCGATGTGGTGTTGTTCGACTGTTCGCTCGTGCACATGATGCAGGTGCGCCAAGAACATTTGCTGGTATGCATCCGAAATATGCAGGCAATTTATGCCGATCTCACGCTTACTGATATACAAAAACAGCATTTTTTACAGCAGTTATGTAAATCACCAATAATTGAATAGGGAGTATATTGATGTTTATTACTCCTGCACAATGGAAATCAATGACTCCGAGCGAACGCATCGAGGAATTACAACAACAAGTCGATATGCGTACATCGTCGGAACAGCCGTCGACCACCTTGTCTGTTGGGCGTTTTAATCCGGGTCCCAGTAAATACGGGGAGTATGACTCTCAATCACATACATTGCGGTTGAATGACGACCTGATTAATCAGGATACGCCGTACGCTGCCATGGAGACTCTGCACCACGAATATCGGCATTCGTATCAAGAGTACGTCGCAACCGAGCATCCCGAGCTTGCGCAATCACCGCAACAACTCGCAGACTTTCAAAAAAATCCTACTGGGTACATTCGACCAAGCACTGATTACTCTATGTATCATTCGCAACCAATCGAGGTAGATGCACGCAACTATGCGCGCAAGCAAATGGAAGCCACCTATGGCCAGCTCAATGATCCCGACTATGCGGCATACCGACAAGCGCGCGATCAGGAAGCCGAGTATGCGCAACGGAGTGCGGAGCTGATGTACGGCAACGACCACGAAGACATTGCGCGACAAACGGTCTATGATATCTACGACTACAAACAATCTCAGGCTCAAGATACGCACGAAGCAACAACAAACGACCAGACACATACCACACCCACGGAAGCAGAATCCGAATCACAAAAGACAGGGTACACCCGTAGAAGATAAGTTTACCTAGACGAGGCGGCAATGATGTTTAGTAAACCGACCCTTTGGCAGAGCCAAACAAACAATGAACGGATTGATTACCTCAACAGACTAGCTAATGAAGTGAGTGCACGTGATGGACGCGGTGAAATGTTTGTGGTCAACGGAGGCATACGTCCAGGTGGTATTAATGAAACGTCGGATGTACTCAGTATCAATGCAAACTTCATTAGCCAAGATACACCGTATAATGCCATCGAATCAGTGTTTAATCGCTCTAGTGTGGCACAGCAACGACATATTGCGGCCCATCCTGAGCTTGCAGAGTCGCCAGAGCAGTTAAAGAACATCCAAGATAACGTAGAGTACTACGAAGACAGAGATCCCTATATTCATCGGTTGCAACCGGTCGAACAGCAGGCTCGACACACCGCACGCACCGATATGGAAAATATGTTTGGCATGGGTGATCTCGCATATGATCAGCACCGTCAAGCACGTGATACATATGATGCACAACAAGATCAGGAAGCAGTAGATTCCATAAATAACGACTACAAATTACGCGAATTTCATGGTTCCGCACAAGATAAAGTATCCCAATACATATCGCAACAGGCCGATCTCAAACGCCAACAAGCAGCATCACAAACCACCACTGCGCTCGATACAACGTCTAAACAGACTCACTCGCAGCAACAAGAAGAACAACAACAAGATACCTCATATCAGCGGAGACGATAATGACACAACGCCGGAGTGCACTCATCAATCGTAATCACCTTGTCGGCATCGAGTTAGCACGTCACCCCGTACAGCCCGATACAGCGCCTGCCATGTGTCTGATTCATGGAAAAACAACCAATAATCCAGCCGAACCAAGTAGTATTGCGTTCAGCGAAAGTACGTTTAGCAAACATCTGTTGTTTATTGGTGAAATCGGCTCTGGTAAAACCAATGCCATTCAACAGTTCCTCCAACAAATACGGCGTAGTATCACGAATAATGATGTCGTCTTCATCTTTGACACGAAAGGCGATTTCCGCAAAGAATTTTGGAAGACAAGTGATATCACGATTAGCAACGATATCCATTCAGGCGATGAAAACGGACCGAATCATTGGAATATTTTCAATGAAATTAATCCGCGTGCATACGAAGACGACATCTACGAGATTACCCGATCGCTTTTTTTCGAACGAAGCAAACAATCAAATCAACCGTTCTTTCCCAATGCGGCACGCGATTTATTTGCGGCTGTATTACTGCATTTCTATCGCTTGCACAAACGAACACCATTGCCAACTCCTCCTGACAACAAACTATTGAGGGATTTTTTTGATGGCGCTACTCCAGACAAGTTCCGCGAGATTCTAACCCTCCCCGAAAACAACGATTTACGGGCGCTCATCAGTTACATCGGAGCAAGTGGATCTTCAGATCAATCATTGGGTGTGCTATCCGAATTGCAACAAATGGTACGTGAGATTTTTATCGGCAATTTCAGAAAATCGGGAACTATGTCTGTACGACAACTTGTACGCAACAAAAATGCCAAATTCGTCTTCATCGAATACGATATTTCAGTGGGCAACATACTAACACCAATCTATCGCTTGATTCTCGACTTTGCCATCAAAGAAGCACTTAGTCGCACACGCAGCGAAGGGAATGTCTGGTTTGTCATCGATGAATTTCGTCTCATACCGCATCTTCAGCATATCGATAATGGCGTCAACTTTGGGCGAAGTCTAGGCGCAAAATTCATTATTGGTATACAAAATGTCGCGCAAATATATGAAGCATACGGTGAACCATTAGCGAAAAGTCTCTTATCTGGGTTCCTTACCACCATCGCATTTCGGGTCAACGATGCTAGCTCACGCGAATTTATCAAGCAACTCTATGGCAAACGACGCATCCAAGAGATTACCACTACACCGATTGGAACCCAGACTGTGCAAACCCAAACGGTCGATGTCGATGTCATCGAAGATTACGACGTGCTCAACCTACGTATCGGTCAAGCCATTATCGGATTACCACAATCACAACCAGTCATTTTCCAGTTTAACCCTTACACGCGTGATGAATCTAGGTAATTCCCACGTGATACCATGCATCCAAAGCGTAGCTACTGACTACACCTGCGGTAACTGCAGTTGATCCAACGTGGTGGAGCGCAGTTCGTTGATCATCTCGGCACGGGCACGCCCCCACGGGCCATGCATGGCACATGGATTATTACTGTCACATGCACGCTCAAATAACACGCACCGCGTTTCGTCCATTTTGCCCTCAACAGCCTCGATAACATCCATCACACTGATAGTGCTGGTCTGCACTCGCAACAGGTACCCACCAGTCGGTCCTGGCTCGGAACGCACCCAGCCCCGCGCTACGAGCGGCGTCATCACCTGTGACAAAAAACCACTCGTCGTGCTGATATGCGTCGCAAGCATACTCGCTTTGAGTTTTTGTGCCTGCTGATCAAGTACAACCAACGCTCGTATTGCAAGATCAGTTTTACGTGTAATTTCGAGGCGCATATGCGTACTGTAAACGATACATACACTCACATGACATGGTGTTTGTACCCCTTATAACTGTGAAATTGTTATCGAATATAGCACTGTTTGCATTGTTTGGCAATAGTGTATGGTGTATCACTAGATAATTAATGCATGATAAATAGATATATCAGTTTTTAATCTCCGCCATTCTATTGCACAACTTTGTGAAACAATTCTATTAATACCCCTTGACAAATTTCTTTTAATCTTTTAGTATATAACTTAACAATTTACAGATATGTAAATTGTACGGCGTTGAAGGAGGCCGACAATGAAAGGTTCAACGATTCGTTACCGCATCTGGGTTGTACTCATGCTCGTGCTCACACTCGTCATCACGAGTTGTGGCAGCACTCCGACCACAACCACAGGCGAGCCTGAGCAGGTGATCGAAATCGAGCTCGGCGACATGTACGTCAAACCCGACACTATCGAAATCGATGCAGGGCAGAATGTAAAACTGCACATCAAAAACGTGGGAGCCATGGTGCACGATCTCAAAATCAACGGGACATCGGGTACAGCCGAACTCGTCACCGGGCAAGAAGAGACTATTACTGTGGGGGGGCTCACCGATTCTGTATTGGCGTGGTGCACCTTGCCCGGCCATCGGGAATCAGGCATGGAGATGAAGATCAACGTCAAGGGCATGGCAGCACATTCGGACTACGACACGGTCAACGCTCCAGCACCTGCAGCCGACGAAAGTGCCAAAATCGATGCCAAGGCCATGCCGAGTGATACATGGCAGGCGCGCGACCCCGTGTTGCCAGCCAAGGCTGAGGGCACCGTGCACGAAATCACCATCAATGCAGTTGAAAGCGAAATCGAGGTTGCTCCTGGTGTCACCCAGATGATGTGGTCATTCGACGGCATAGTACCCGGTCCCGTTTACCACGGCAATATCGGTGACACGTTCCGCTTTACGCTGACCAACAAGGGCAAAATGGGGCATTCGATTGACTTCCATGCCAGCAAAGTGGCTTGGAACGAAAAGATGAAGACCATCAACCCGGGTGAGTCGCTGGTCTACGAGTTCAAAGCCGAATACGCCGGTGCCTACATGTACCACTGTGGCACGGCGCCGGCACTCCACCATATCGGCAACGGCATGTATGGTGCCATCATCATCGACCCACCCAGCTTGGCGCCAGTTGAGAAAGAATTCGTCATGATCCAGAGTGAGCTCTACCTCGGACCACAGGGCAAAGAAGGCAGCTTGACCAAGATGGTCAACGAACAGTGGGATGCAGTGGTCTTTAACGGCTACTACAACCAGTACAAGTTCGCCCCCATTCATGTGGAAGCCAATAAGCGCTACCGCGTGTGGGTAGTCGATGATGGTCCGAGCGAGAATAGCGCCTTCCATATTGTGGGCACGGTATTCGATACCGTCTACAAAGAAGGCAGCTACCTGCTCCAGCCCGATGCCCGCCAAGGTGGCTCACAGGTACTCGATTTACAGGCAGCCCAAGGTGGCTTTGTGGAGTTCAGCTTCGCCGAGGACGGACTCTACCCGATGGTCACACATAAATTCGCCAATGTTGGCAAAGGTGCGCTCGGCTTCTTTGCCGTAGGCGATGTCGACACCAGTGCGTTGGGTGGTCACTAACTCGCGCGCAACGCCGCCCCTGAGAGTTTCCTCTCAGGGGCGGCGTTTGGCATGTCGTACTAGGCGGCCACAATCCGTATCTGAATACCATCGCCATCACGCACCCACAGCGCATCGTCGTGTTCGTCGTAGGCGATATGAGCGGCAGTGATGCGTGTTTTCAATGCCATATACGCATCCGCATCGTGCAGATTGATAGTCCACCACATCAGCCCCGTGGCATTGGTGGGTGCGGGTGGAATATTGCGCCCACGCCACACGTTGTAACCGAGGTGGTGATGATAGCCGGCTGCCGACACAAATTCAGCCTGACCACCATAGCGTTGCATCACATCAAAACCAAGTACACCATGATAAAACGCCTGCGCACGTGCCAGATCACTGACATGGAGATGCATGTGCCCAATGACTGGTGCTGCTACCTCGACTGGGCATGCCATGATGCCGTCAATATCGATGGGGTCAGTTACCATTGCCAATGTGCCATCACTCGTACGCGGCCATTGCGCCATAGGACGATCCGCATACAGCTCAATACCGTTGCCTTCTGGGTCGGCCAAATAAAACGCTTCACTGACGCCGTGGTCTGATGCACCTTGGATGCGCAACCCCAACGACGTATAGTGACGCACGACACTCGCAAGTGCGGCCCGGCTAGGATAGAGGAATGCAACATGGTACAACCCAGCACTACGTGGTGCGGGCTGCGCCGTAGTATCGGGAATCAAATGGAGCAGTGGTTGTGTCTCACTACCGAGCATGCACGAGCCATCTACACTCGATTGTTGCAACAGTTTGAGTTGCAATGCTTGTGCATAAAACGCATACATACGCTCAATGTTGTGGACACGCAGTGCCAATGGGCCGAGTGTCAGGTGTAATGGTAGCATCAGAACTCCAGTCATTGATGTATCCTGACCAGAGTATACGGCATAGCAATATACAGCAGGGTGTACACAACGTGAACACGGGGGAGTGGTACGCCACTCCCCCGTGTAGACCACTGAACACCGATCACTACTCGCCTTTGACTGCCGTCCACACATCGCTGAAAATCGCTGTTTCGTCGTTGCGCACGGCCCATTCTAGGCGTTTGGAGACTTCAGCATCGGGGGCGAATCCCTCCGCATACAAATCACGTACTGTTTGATCAAGCAGCGGAACTGCATCTTTGTTGGGGGTCAAGTAACCAATGTAGCTGGTGTTTTGCGCCGATACCGCAGGGCGGGTTACAAAATTCATGAAGACATGTGCAGTATATGCATTTGGGGAATCTTTGAGAATGACCATGTTGTCCATCCAGATCATACCGCCTTCTTTAGGGATAAAGAAGCCGATATCAGGATTCCCTTCAAATTCACCTTCGAGGCCGTTGCGTGCTTGCATAGCCGCACCGCTCCACGCATGCGCCATCACATACTCACCACTCGACATCTTACGATTCACATCACTACTATTGTATGCTGCCAAATACTGCTTCTGTGCAGTCAGAATGGCCTGTGCTTGTGCCAGCGCTTCTGGGTCTGTTTCGTTGAGTGATTTGCCCAGATAGCGCAAGGCGGCACCCGGTGATTCGCGCTCGTCATCGAGCATGCTAAATTTCCCCGCATACTGCTCGATATTGGCTGGCTCAAAAATCATCGCCCAGCTATCTGGTGTGGCCGTAAACACCGACTTGTTGTAGGCAATCCCTGATATGCCATACATGTACGGTACCGAGTATTTGTTCCCTTCGTCAAAGTATTTGTTAAGCAGGGTGGGCTCAATATGCACCAAGTTGGGAATCAAGCTCAAATCCAGCTCTTGTACAAGACCCGCATTGACCATCGTCTGTACGGCATAATCGGATGGTACCGCAATATCATAGCCTGAGCCACCGGCTGCCACTTTGGCAATCATATCTTCGTTGGCATCGTATGTGTCGAGGATGACTTTGACACCGTATTCAGCCTCAAAATCCGCCAAAATCTGCGGGTCCACGTAATCAGTCCAGTTATAAAAGTAGAGCTCTTTGGCAAGTTTGCTCCGGTCAACTCCATCAGCAGCAGGGGCAGTATCCACATTCCCAGTTGCTTCTGGTGCAGGTGCCGCCGTACATGCGACCAATACACTGACCACGGTTACCAGCAACATCAAACGCAACAATTGCTTCATTGAGTAGTCCTTTCACAATGCAATTCAATACTAGTATAACGAAAATACACAACGCATGATGCAAACGATGCTATACCCGCCGACGTTGCACAAACTGCGACAAAAAGACAAGAATCATCGACAACAAGAGCATCAACGTCGAGATGGCATTGATCTGTGGGGTGATGGCACGCTTGACGCGACCATAGACTTCGATTGGCAACAGGTTCGTGCCTGGCCCAATAGTAAAGAAACTAATGATGAAATCGTCGAGCGACAAGGTGAATGCCAACAGCGCCCCTCCTATCACCCCTGGCATGATGAGCGGGAGGGTGATACGCCAAAATGTAGTGGTTGGATCAGCACCAAGATCTGCCGCAGCTTCTTCGAGGCGCACATCGAATCCTTTGAGGCTGGCGCGCACCACCACCACTACAAATGACACACAAAAAGCCACATGTGAACAGATAACGGTCCAGATGTTCATGCGCAGCTGCACACCGAACAGTGTTTCCACGATCCCAAACGAAAAAGAGAAGAATGCGAGTAGCGCTAGCGCCATGACAATTTCGGGAATCACAATCGGCAAATACAACAGGGCGTCAAGTCCGGCTCGACCGCGGAAGCGATAGCGTTCCATGGCAAGTGCGAGCAAAGTGCCCAATATCGTTGAGATGATGGTGGCCAAAAGTGCCACCCACAAGGTGTTGAGGGCAGCAGCCATCATACGCTCATCGTCAAACAAGCGCTGATACCACTTGAGGGTGAACCCCGTCCAACGCACGCCAAAGCCGTCTTTGGTAAACGAAAAGATGACAAGAATCGCGATTGGTGCATACAAAAAAACATAGACGAGCCAGGCATGCACATCGAGTAAGCGCCGACCAAACGTGTGTCGCCCCGAATCGGGCACCACCTTGGTTGAAGTGGAGAAATCAATCATCGATCTTCCTCCGTTGTGGCACGAAAGTAGATAATCACGACGAGAGTGACGAGTGCCATGAATACCACGGCCATGGCCGACCCAAGCGGCCAATTTGGTGGATTTGAACGAGTGAACAGGCGTTGCAATAGGTTGCCTAGCAAATCAACTTTGGCACCTCCGAGCAAGTCGGAGACCACGAACTGACCAACAGTAGGAATAAATACCAAGACCGCACCGGCCACTATCCCAGGGAGTGTCAACGGGAACATGATGCGCCAAAATCGCCACCACCCGTTGGCACCGAGGTCACTACCGGCTTCCATCAAGGTAAAGTCGAAACGGGCGAGTGAGGCATACAGTGGCAACACCATGAACGGCAGATTCCCATAGATGAGACCAATAAGCACCGCAGATTCAGTCGGATAGAGGATTTGTTTGGCGAATCCCAACACTTCCAACATGGAGTTAATGATGCCATTGTTGCTCAAAATCAGCATCCAGGCGTACGTGCGCACCAGAAAGTTTGTCCAGAAGGGAATCAACACCAAAAAGAGCAAGATGATGCGACGCTGTGGTGGAGCCAGCACAATCGCCAATGCCAACGGATAGCCGAGCAACAGACAAATGACAGTCGTCTGAATACCGACAAGCAATGAGCGCCAATAGGCATTGACGTAGAGCTCTTTGCTGAAGAGTGTGGCATAACTGTCAACACTAAATTGCCAGACCACGCCGCGTCCTGCTGGTGCAGGAGTCGCAAAGCTGTAGAGCAACACGATAATCAAGGGAATCACAAAAAAGAACGTCAACCAAAAAAGTCCTGGCGCCAACAAAAGGCGCAGTTGACGGCGTTGGGCGTGTTGGTGAGCTGGCGGAAGTTCCATTTCGGAGCGTGTAGTCATACGGAGGGCTCCTATTGTGTCAGCACGAGGGCATTATCTGCGTTCCAGCTTACAAAACCGCGCTCGCCACGTTGCCAGTAGGCATCACGATCAAGTGTAGAACGATTATTTTGCTCCCAGACGTCAATGGTTATTCCGCTGGTCAATTCAACGGTCAAACGCGTATCACTGCCGATATAGACGACACGCACAACTTGTGCGGGCAATGCGACCATGTTGTCTGGTGGTTGCATCAATAAGCGCAATTTTTCGGGACGAATTGCCATCGTCGCCGTCGCACCGATAGTCGTCGTCCCCTGCAGTAACCCGGTAAGTGTCATGGCATCATTGATGGCGAGCGTGGCGTAGGCGCCCTCGATGTGGGTCACTCGCCCTGACAAAAAGTTTGCTTCCCCGATAAAATCTGCAACAAACTGACACGATGGGCGTTCATAGATTTCTGTGGGTGAACCTACTTGCAACAATTGACCGTGATTCATGACTGCAATACGGTCACTCATCGTAAGCGCTTCTTCTTGGTCGTGTGTCACATAAATAAACGTGATGCCGACTTCTTGTTGCAAACGCTTGAGTTCAATCTGCATTTCTTTGCGGAGTTTGAGGTCGAGGGCACCCAATGGTTCGTCGAGCAAGAGCACTTTGGGGCGATTCACGAGTGCACGCGCCAAAGCTACACGTTGTTGTTGCCCACCAGAGAGTTGTTTGGGCTGACGTGCACCATATTGTTGCAGTTGCACCATGGTGAGTGCTTCATTGACCCGTGCAGTAATTTCGCTCCGTTTGACGCCCTTCATTTCTAAACCAAAACCTACATTTTCAGCCACCGTCATATGTGGAAAGAGTGCATATGACTGGAATACAGTGTTCACGTTGCGTTGATATGCGGGCACACGCTCTACATGTTCCCCAGCGAGATAAATGGCTCCTTCGGTGGGAAATTCGAATCCGGCAATCATACGCAACGTGGTCGTTTTGCCGCATCCTGATGGACCAAGCATAGAAAAGAATTCGCCATCGCGGATTTCCAGGTTAATCGCATCAACGGCGGTCACCTGTTGAAAGCGTTTGGTGACGTTTTGGAGGACAATCGCTGCTGGTGTGGACACGTGGTATCCTTTCACTCAATGACGGTCAGGGAGCTGCAGAATGAGGTGCTCAAAGACCAGTTGTGGATTGGTGTTTTCACGGAGTTGACGAACTGCCTGTGTCAATAAACGGACAAACTGCGCAGCAGGAAGCACCCCCGTCCCACTCGCCACTCGGCGAATGTCAGCGGCGCGATCAACCCAGGTTATCGCATCTGGGAGACCAGCAGCGGTGATAAGCACATCACGCCACCAGCGTTGCCACAAGGTGAGTGTTGCGTAGACATCACTCTGCTCACCGCCACGAAACGCCTTATTCTGCTCTTCCACCCATTTAAAGCATTCGTGCAAGGGGCGTGTCGACAGCGCCAACAACTCGTCGAGTTGGTGCTGGAGCTGCTGCGCTGCATCCGGATGATGCGCATAATAATCGGCCAGACCTGGCAGACCCTCGCTCCATGCAGCATACACGTGTGCGGTCTCAGCGGCCACACCCTGTGTGGTCAACCAGTGGGCAATGGCATCACGCGCCACCGGGCGCAATTTGATGCTCTGACAGCGCGACACAATGGTCGCCATCACATCACCGGCAGTGTGGGCAATCAGGATCAGGGTGGCGTGTGGCGGTGGCTCTTCGAGCACTTTGAGCATGGCGTTGGCGGCACCTTCGCTCAGGCGTTCCACGTCGTCGATGATAAAGACGCGCCGCCGCCCCTCAAATGGACGCAGCGTAATATCAGTCAACGCCGTGCGAATCGTATCAATGCGCAGGTCACGCTGCCGCGTTGCTTCATCGCTTTTGAGAGCCGCCGCTTGGGTCACTAGGCTGGCATGACGTACATCGGGGTGATTACCATGCGCAATACGTTTACAAGCACGACAGCTACCACATGGTGTCCCCCCCTGCTGTTCGCAGTTGAGCAGTTGCGCCATGCGTAGTGCGAGCAACGCTTTGCCCACATGCCGTGGCCCACTAATCAGGTAGGCATGTGCAGGGCGTTGGGCGGCCACCGCCTGCTGCACCATTTCAATGGCCCAACGATGCCCGACAATCCCCCAGGTTGTGGTCGCAATTGACGTATCCACGACTACACCGACTCCCAACGCCGCAACACGATCACCGCATTGATGCCACCAAATCCAAACGAATTACTCAGCGCAACACGCACCTGCGCGTTACGTGCCACATTGGGCACATAATCGAGGTCACATTGTGCATCTGGTTGATCCAAATTGATGGTCGGAGGAATTATCTGGTCGCGCAACGTCAACACGGTTGCAACGGCTTCGACAGCGCCAGCTGCCGCAGTCAGGTGACCTATCATGGATTTGGATGCAGTAATTGGGATTTGATAGGCGCGGCTGCCAAAGACCTGTTTGATAGCAGCTGTTTCCACGATATCACCGATGTGTGTACTCGTCGCATGTGCGTTGATGTGATCAACGTCATCAATGGTCAGTTGTGCATTTGCCATTGCAAGCTGCATGGCACGAATAGCACCGCGTCCCTCGGGGTGTGGTGATGTCACATGGTAGGCATCACTGGTTGAGCCATAACCAAGCAATTCCGCGATGATGGGCACGCCACGTTTTTTGGCATGACTCAAGCGTTCAAGCACCAGAATACCGGCGCCCTCACCGAGCACAAACCCATCGCGATTCGCATCAAACGGGCGTGATGCACGTGTCGGGTCATCGTTGCGCATCGACAAGGCACGGGCTGCAGCAAAACTGGCCAAGCCCAACTTGGCGATGGGCGCTTCGCTTCCACCTGCCAATATCACGTCGGCATCGCCACGCAACAACACCTGCGCCGCCTCGCCGATTGATTGCGTGCTTGCAGCACATGCGGTGGCAATGGTCGTGTTAAATCCCGTCAAACCGAGTTGAATAGAGACTTGACACGACGGCATATTTGGCAACGACAACGTGATATAAAATGGATTCACTTTGGCTGCACCACGCGTCATGATGGTCTCAACCGCTTGTTCGGTGTCAAATGCAGACGACGACCCATCAGCGATCATGGCGCCAATCCGATGGCGATTTTCATCGGTGATGGAGAGATGCGCATCCGCAACTGCCATTCGTGCGGCAGCAATAGCCAACTGGCTGGCACGCGATAGACGTCGTGCTTCTTTGGCATCCATGTAGTCTTGCGGCACGAATGCAGGCACTTGCGCAGCAATGCGCACTGCGGCATCACCGATGTCGAGTCCTTGGACGAGACCAACGCCACTTTCACCAGCACACATGCGCCGCCAAAACGCATCAACACCGATGCCGAGGGGAGCAGCCACCCCCAGCCCAGTTACCACGATGCGCAAATCATCGGGATTAACGACTGCGGATGTTGCATCAAATGCCGCATCAAGCGCATGCCCTTGCAATCCAAGCGCCGCTAGCCGTTGACGCAATACCCCACTAGTATATGTATCCATAGTTGCACCTTACCCGCGTACAAACCACACGGCGACCACCACACATGCCAAGACGATACGATAGTAGGCAAACCAGACAAAGCCGAGTTGTCGAATCCACTGCAACATGAGGTCAATCACGAGCACACCGGTGACCGCAGCAGTCAGCACACCGATGAGCGTAGTAAGCACATCGCCACCACGAATCGCAAGCAAATCGGGTGCTTTACCGACGACTGCTGCCAGGGTGATTGGCATACTCAACAAAAACGAAAATCGGGCCACAGCGACACGATCAAATCCGAGTAGACGCCCTGCACTCATGGTGGCCCCAGAGCGTGATACACCAGGAATCAGCGCCAATGACTGTGCAATGCCAATCCACACCGCATCACGGTATGTGAGTTGTGCAAGACTGCGCTGTGCTCGGCTACGGATATCGACGACGGCAATTACGACACCCATCACCGCCAGCACTACCGCAATTTGGATGGGGTGGCGTAACGAGGTTTCAATCACATCTTGCAACAACAGACCCACTATCGCAGCAGGAATGGTGCCCAATACCACACCCCATACCATCATCACTGCGGGCGTCTGTTGCCGTTTGAAGAGTTGCGGTAGTGCGCGGAGCAGTGTCATCCAATCCGTCCAAAAATACGCAATGATGGCAGCCAACGTGCCGACATGCAGCGCAACATCGAATGTCAATGAATGCAGGAGTGGGTCTTCCCAAGCAAACAACCACGGCAACAGGATGAGATGTGCTGACGAAGAAATGGGCAAAAACTCTGCAATTCCCTGGAGTAACCCCATGAGAAATGCTGCAGACTGTCCACTCACCACCGATACCACGGCCAACACCACGCCGAACCCTGCCATCACCTTCGCCAGTTTCGTCACACCGTACCTCATCTCATCCTATGTGGCGATTACCGTCCACACGTTAGTGGTTCTTCAGCTTGCGTACGCACGCGCGTGTATTCAGCAAGTGCTTGCGTTGCGAGCTGCGGACTACGAATCATCAGCAAGTTCTCGTCGTTACTCTTTTCGGCACTTTTGGTGAAATTATACGATCCGGTAATCACAAGCTCATCATCAATGATTATCGTCTTGTGATGCATGATATAGCAGTTACCATCACGCAGAATATCGATGTCGGCATCTGCGAGTGTATTAAACACGGCACCTGTACCATTTGCGTTTTGTGCTTCCATCACACCCTGGACACTGACACCTCGATTGTGTGCGTCAATCATGGCTTGACTAATCAGTTTGTCTGTATACGAAAACGCCATGAATACGATGCGCGATTGCGCATTGTTCAATGCTTCAACCACATACTGATTGATGCCATCCTCTGGTGAGAAAAAATACTCGATTTGGCCATCAGGTAAGGGGATTTTGGGGTGAGGGGCATAACTCGTTTTGTAGGTGCCAAACGTCCCTGACATCAGTTGGTCGATTTCTTGGCGATAGCTGGTGGCCATCGATGGATTGACTATGCGCCACATGAAATTGTTGTTGCGGTAGGTGTCGTTCATCGTCATATTCCACGAACCCGTCCACACAATGGAACTATCAATCACGGCGATTTTTTCGTGCATAAATGGCTCACGTCCATCACCTTGCACCGCAATACCGGCATCTTGCAAGTCACCAATTAGGGCAGCTACCCGTGCATCCTCGAGATTTTCATCGTCAAAAGCAACACGCACGGTCACACCACGTGCATGAGCATCCAACAACGCTTGTCCCAATTCGGGGAGATCGATATCAAATACCGCAATGTCGATGGATTGTGTGGCGGCACTGATATCGTTGAGAAATGCCGTGTAGAGCGGTGGGGGTGTGCGAGCGTCCGCCTTATCCGGGTAGATAAGTGCCGCTGTTGTGTTGAATAGTTGCACCACCTGCGTTCCATCAGTTGTCCCCTGATCGAGCTCTGTAGAATCTGTGGAATCAGGCGGAGGCGCAGTTACTTCTTGGGGCGGACTAAACCAGAACACGATAAGTATGAGCACGATAATGAGCAGGAGCACACGCCAGTCTTTGATTTGTGAGATGAGCGTAATAATATCGCTCTTTGCGGGCATATCACTTGGTTTTTTGCGTGGCATACTGATTATCCTTTGCGCCAAAATGAAAATATGCGCCGCCACCATGGCACTGGTGGGGTATGCAACGGGGTCGTACGAATCGCAATTGTCGTACTCGGCACCGCCAATAATTGGTTGAGATGGGCTTGGGCAGTCATGGGGGCACCACCATTGCTGGCAGCCACACGGGTCGCCGTACGCACCGCACGAATCATGTTGGCCGCTGTTGCATCATCAATATCGCTACGTTGTAGATACGTTTCAGCAGTTGTTATTGCCCACTGACGGAGCGTTGTGGCTTGTTCGCCAGCCAAATCACCGACGAGTGTTTCGTCTTCATACATACGTTCGAGCATTTGGGTGCGCGCATCATTCATCGTGCAAACTTTCTCGGCAGAGCCATGTGTACGTGTGTGGAAGTACGTCTATTATACCCTACCAACAGGGCGTTGCGACACAACGGACTCAAGGAGTGCCGTGAACTGTGGGATAATCACCTGCCAGTCATAATGCGCCACAACAAAATCACGCGCACCGCTCACCACTGTGCGTTGCATGATGATGTCACCAATGGCCTGTGCCATCGCAGCGGGTGTATCAGCAAGGCGACAGCAGTGGGTGGGGAATTCGTCAATCCCCTCGATACCGAGAGTCGTACTTACAATTGGGAGTGCAAGTGACATCGCCTCCAGGAGTTTGAGTCGGACACCACCACCGATGCGCATCGGAACCACATAGACTGCTGCACCGCACAAATACGGACGCGTATCAGCAACTTCTCCCGTCAACTGCACCACTCCAGCAGCGTGCATCGCTTGTAGCTCTGCTGTTGGTCGACGCCCAACCACCACAAAGTCTATCGCAGGGATCTGCTGGCGCAACAGCGGCATGACAGCATTGACAAACCAGCGTACTGCATCCACGTTGGGACGGTAGTCGAGCGTGCCACTAAACACAACGGTTGGATGCGGATAGTCGATGGCCGTCACATCAGTCGCCGCAAAATAAGCCGTGTCCACTCCATTGGGGATGACTGTGGCGACACACTGTGGGACCAAGTGCTGCAGCATGACCGCATCATCATGCGAAACAACCGTAACCGCAGTTGCCTGCGCAATCGCACGTGCTTCGAAGCGTTGGAGCTTACCCCATTGCACCAGTGAATACAGCGCTGCATGCCAACGACGTGGCTGGCGCGCATCAGTTAGTGCTGCCCGTTTTTGGATGATATACTCCGCATTGAATTCATCGAGTACCGTGGCAATCCCGCGGTGGCGTGCCACCTGCAAATAGGGCGCCATTTCAATACTAAACGCAACCACAACGTCAATGTGATGCGTATCAAGAATCTGCGTCAGGCGTGCGGTGTAGGTATCGTCTCGATTGCGTAGCGCCATATCTGGTAATGGACTGACCAGCATCTGCCAGGCACGTTGACGGAGTGTGCGCGGTGCTGGCCCCTCGACTGCCACCAGTGTGGCAGGTGCAATCTGTGCGGCACACGCTGCAATCGATGCTGGCTGAGCAACAAACGACAAGCAGGTGACAGTATGCTGCTGTGCAATCCCACGCATCAACTGATAGATGCGCATGGTACCACCACCGTACGGTGGCCATGGTGCATACGGCGACAACACAAGCACATTCATAGTACAAACCGCTGATACAACGGTACCCCCAATATCCACACTGCCACGACTACTGCGGTGATGGCCGCCAACAATACTCCACCTGCTGCCACATCCTTGGCGTGCCCTGCCAACGTGTTGTATTCAGGGCTGACCAAATCGACAACACGCTCGATTGCCGTGTTGAGCGCCTCGGCCACCAGCACAAACCCCATTGCCATGCATAGTATGGCCCACTCTGTCGGCGTACACTGCACCCAGTAGGCTGCCGCCACAACCAGCGGTACCGCAACCAAGTGAATTTGGAAGTTGCGCTCGGAACGTGCCACAAACCAGATGCCACGCATGGCATACCCAAACGATGCACGCAGCGTCATATGGCGTGGTGTGCGCGTCATGACACTGTGGTCCGTGGGAGTTGCAACAACGCCATCACTTCGTCTTGGTGTTGCCGCATTAGTACATCATCATCGGCACCACGTTCGTGGTCGTAACCGAGCAAGTGCAAGACTCCATGTACCGTCAAAAACGCCAGTTCACGCGCCTCGCTGTGCCCGTATTCGTGCGCTTGTGCAACCACATGTTGCCACGAAATCGCAATGTCGCCGAGATAGCGTGGCACTTCTGGGGGCAATACAAAGGGTGTATCTGCACCGTCATCTGCAAACGAGAGTACATCGGTTGGTTTGTCGATATGGCGATAGTCACGATTGAGCTGATGCACCTCATCTGCAGTGGTCACATACACACTCAGTTCACATGCGTCAGTGACGTGCTGTTGCTGCAACGTCAGGCGCACCGCACGCTCAATCAGTGCCATGTCAATTAGACCTGCATCGAGCGTATCCGCACACTGCACATCCACGAGAAATTGGCTCATATGTGTCCTTGGGGCTCCACCACAGGTTCCCCATTCGGGTGCGGTGTTGCCGGCGTATAATCGATACGTGAGTGGTGAATCCCCTTGAGCGTGGTAATAAACGCATCCCGGATACGCGATATATCGTGGAGTGTCACCTGCGAATGCGCAAGTTGCCCACTTTGCAGGCGTTCATCAATAATCGAGTTCACAATCGATTCCACTGTTGCGCCTTCTTTGGACACTGCCGCACCACTCTGGATTTTGGATCGGACTGTGGCTTCTACTCCGTCTGCAAGCATCATGATGACTTGCTCACGGGTATGGGGGTTCGGTCCCGGGTAGGTGTAGTCGGCCGCATCCACGGCCGGATTTGTTTCACGCGCTTTGTTATAAAAATAGCGCACCAACGTTGTACCATGATGGGTCGCAATAAACTCAATCAACTTGGTCGGCAGTCGTGCTTCACGCGCCATTTGCACGCCATCACGCACATGGTCGATGATGATGCGCGCACTTTCTTGTGGCTCGAGTGCATCATGCAAATTGACACCATCACTTTGATTGTCGGTGAAATAAAACGGGTGTTTGACTTTCCCAATGTCGTGGTAGTACGATGCCACACGCAACAAGAGGCCATCCGCATTTATCGCTTCTGCGGCACTTTCGGCCAGATTACCGACTGCAATACTGTGGTAATACGTGCCTGGGGCTTCGCGAACGAGCCGTTGCAACAAGGGTTGATTGGGGTGCGCAAGTTCGAGAAGTTGCAATCCAGACACCATGCCAGCCAGATTGCCATAGAGTCCGCACAGGCTGAGTGCCAACAACGAAGAAATCAGTGCCCCAATACCACTCGTCACAATCAACGGCCACACACTATGCCATTCTGCGGTGCGTTCCAACATCAAGAGTAGCCCAAACGCAGTCAATGCACCGACCACCATGGCGACACCACCCGCCTTGAGAAAGTCCTGCGAACGGTCAACACGCCGTGTCAGAATACTCCCAAACAGTGCAGCCATGAAAGGAGGTATGGCCTGAAGCACTGACCCGTTGGCAATCAACAAGATGGCACATCCCATGGTAATCGTGGTGATAATGGCACTCCGCAGCCCGTAGTAGGTCGAAACCAGGAGTGCGGCCATAACGATAGGCGATGCAGCTACCAAGTTGGGCCAGATCCCCACCCCGATACGCGTCAGGAAGATGGTCGCTACCATCAACACCACCAGTGCCCATAATTCAGCACGACGCGTTGCCGCATTGCGATCAACATGCCACAGCGCCATGGTAAAAAACAGCGCCAACAGTGCTGCAATCACTCCTTGACCGATGACTTGGAGCCATGTTTGCTGTGGCGTAAGGACACCCACCGCTTTCAGTTTTTCTTGAATGAGCGGGGTAATCACATCTCCAGCTCGGACGATATTTTCACCCTGTTGAATCGAGACCGTCACCGGTGTGACTCGGGCACGGGCATCTGCTTGCGCCTGCAGCGTTGCTTCTTCGTCAATAGTGAGATTGACCTGTACATATGGCGTGATAAAGCGCAAAATAACATCTCGTGTGGCATCATCTGCGGCGGTATCGATGTAGTTGGGAATGGTGGATTCACGCAGCGTCTGCACCACTTTGACATCGATGCGATTCCCGACATCAATCATGGACTGGTCATAAATGGTCAGTATTTGTGTACGCAGTTTATCCCATTTGGAATTGGGCAAATCAGCCAACCACCGTGCTGTTTCAAATGGAATGAGTGCCACTTCAAGCGTGTTTTCGTCAAGCGCATCGATGTTTTCGACACGATTCTTCCACGGATCACGCGAATTACGCACTTGCTCGATGGAATCGAGCAACGTCACGAGTTGGTTACGCAATAGAGGAATTTTGTAGACATCAGTACGTGTCTTTATCAGCGTCGGTGCGTTTGCGGCGCTTTCTTGGGCTTGCATCGTGAGCACGTCACTGACATACGTCACGCGGCGCGATGCCTGCACGGTGACAGGGCTCGGAATACCCACTGAGATTCCCTCGAGCGATGCTGGTTGGATGCCAAACACCAGCCACAAACAGCTAGTCAACACGAGCCCCGCCAACCACAACCCGCGTTGTGCCGGAGCAATGACCACCCGTAATGACTGTAACAACCACGGTGACATCTCCCTATGCCCCTAATAGCTCACGGACCACTTGATTGAGCACTCGCCCATCAGCTTGTCCTTTGAACTGTTGCATGACCACTGGCATGACGCGATTCATGTCTGCAGCACCTCGTGCACCCACCTGTTGGATGATAGCGTGGATACGCGGTCGGAGCTCGTCTGCCGAAAGCATACGCGGCAGGTAGCCTTCGAGAATTGTGATTTCTTGCTCTTCTTTGGCAACGAGATCCATGCGATTGCCACGGCGAAACTGCTCGACAGACTCACGGCGTGTTTTGACCTGTTTGGCCACAATCTCAATCATCTGGACTTCACTGAGTGACACCGAATCACGGACTGCTTGGGCAGCCGGATTGGCATCCCCACCCGCCGCATCATAGGCCTGTTTCACTTGGTTTTGCAGACTCTTTTTGATTGCATCCATGGCCATGCGTAGCGTTTCGACACGCACCTGATCCTTGGCACGCATTGCTTCTTTCATGTCGTGCTGCAAGCGTTGATACAAATTCATACTCGTCATTGTCATTTGTTCCTTCTCTGCGACGTGTTACAACACAATCCGGCGTGGGCGCACCCGTTGTTGTTCTGCCACTATAATAGCCCGAATTTGCGCAACGGCGTCATCGAGACGTTCGTTACGATTAAAGACCACATAATCAAAGGCCTTGACTTGCGCCATTTCACGCTCTGCGTGCACTATACGCCGCTCAAATTGTTCGGCAGTTTCTGTGCCACGCCCAGCCAAGCGCGCCTTGAGCTCATCCATGCTCCCTGGCGCCAAAAAGACTTGTACCGCCGCAGGAATCAGCCGTTTGAGTGTGGCAGCACCCTGCACATCGATACGCAAAATCACGTTGCGCCCCGATGCAAATCCACTACGAATACTATGCTTGGGAATCCCTTTGTAGTGACCATACACTTCTGCCCACTCGACGAGTTCGTTGTGTGCGATGAGTGACTCAAATCCCGCTGTGTCATAAAAAAAGTAATCCACACCATCGATTTCTGTCGCACGTGGCGGCCGACTCGTTGCAGTCACCACAAAATGGAAATCTTCGGCGCATTCACGCAATCGCGCTAGCAAGGCATCTTTGCCGACGCCTGACGGTCCCGATATCACCAGCAACAAGGGTTGTGGTGATGCACCGTGCAACAGTGGATTGAGTTCGTTGTCGTACGTCATCATCTTGGTATACTTACTCACATGACTATCGATACACTTGCCGTAACGGCCATCTGCCACGAACTCCAAATGTTCGTTGGTGCCAAAATCCAAGACAGCGTGATTGCATCACCACTCAGTATTGCGCTTGAGTTGTACCATCACCACCAGCGCCGTTGGTTGTTGCTGTCAGCACACCCCAAACTCGCACGGGTTGCACTCCACAGTCAGCGCATCCCCCGTGGGGTCGATCAGAGTACACCACTGCTCCTGCTCTTACGCAAATACGTGGAAGGGGGGCGCATCACTGCAATTCATCAACCCGACCTTGAACGCATCATATCGCTCAGTATAGCCAAACACCCCGAACCACGCAACCCAGACGACCCTGCCGAACCTGCAATCGAGGTACGTCTCATCATCGAAATTATGGACCAGCGGAGCAATGTCTTTCTGGTGGATGCACACAATACCGTACTCGAATGCGTGAAACGCGTGACTGCACAGATGAGTCGGCGTGTGGCACTGCCTCAACAGCCGTATGTTGCGCCACCAGCACCAACCAAGGCGGATCCACGACACGATGACGGCAGTGCACTCCAACTCGCCCTCGCACATGAGCCAAGCATCGCCAAAGCACTCGTAGCTGCGTATCGTGGGGTATCACCACAAATGGCCCGCGAAGCCACCTTTCGTGGCAACGATGATGCAATACCAACCATGCACGCATTGCAAGCCATGATTGTGGCAGCGGCGGCACCATGCATCATCCACGATAGTGATGGCGTGCCACAACACTTTGCCGCCTATCACCTCACCCATATGGGGCGCTTCAAAGAGATTGCATCGGTCAACGATGCCATCATCGCCTATGCAACCCCTCGAGAAACACTTGGTGATTACCGGCGCCGCCGTGATGCACTCGCAACACGCATCGGCGACCATCGCGAACGTATCGCACGCCAACTTGCCGCCTTGCGCCAAGAGATGAGCAAAGCCGAGCTCCTCGAACGGCTGATGTGGGAAGGGCAGATGATCTATGCGTACATGCACGAAATCCGTCCCGATATGACCGAACTCGTAGTCGATGGCGAACGCATCACCTTGGTACCGCATACGTCTCCATCACTGCAAGCTCAAGAACGATTTAAAGCATACGACAAAGCCAAATCAGCTATTGCCGGGTTGCCAGAACGCATCCAACGTGCCAGCGACGAAATCCAAGGCATCGACGAAACACTCGTCTACCTCACCATGGCGGATAGCTTCGAAGCCATCGAATCGGTGGCACGCGATGCACTCATGGCAGGCTGGGTACGCACGAGCGATGTGCCTCGCCAAGCACGGGTACGTCCGCAACCGCCACTACGCATCCCGCTCGACAACAGCATCATCATCTATGTGGGGCGCAATGCACACCAAAATCAACTAGTCACGTTTACCATCGGCGAATCACACGACACATGGCTCCATGTGCGCAATATGCCGGGTGGGCATGTCATCATCAAAGCTCAAGGTCGTACCCTGCACGACGATATCATCATGCAGGCCGCTGCATTGGCCGCCTACTACAGCAGCGCCCGTGGCGAAGCCGCCGTAGATGTGGACATCTGTCGCCGCAGTGGCGTACGTCGTATCAAGGGTGGGCCAGTTGGTCTGGTGTCGTACCACGCCGAACGCACTGTGCGTGTGGCACCACACATGTAGGAACGAATAATATTCGTCCCTATTGTCCGTCGATTGGCGCACCCGTAGCAAATATGCTATGATGTCTTCTTGTGCCTGGGGAATCCCGTAGCAGCACATGCGAAGGTACTGACACAAGGAGTTTTTAGTATGGCCATTGATCTCAATCTCAGCAAGCGCACCGTCACCGGCAAAAAAGTCGCCGGGTTGCGCAAAGCAGGGGTGCTCCCTGCTACCGTGTATGGCAAACATCTCGCACCAATTAGCGTGCAAGCCGATGCCCGTGAATTTGCGGCAGTCATGAAGGCCGCCGGCCGCACCTCGCTCGTGACCCTCAAGGTCGCTGGTGAAGAGCCCATTACCGCGTTCATTCATAGCTATCAGCGCCACCCCGTCAGCCGTGCCGTCATTCACGTTGACTTCCATGCTGTTGACATGAGCGAAACCGTGGAAATTGACGTGCCCGTGCACATGCAGGGTGTATCACCTCTGGTGCACCGTGGTGATGCCCTCTACAACCACGTCAACACACTTCGTGTGCGTGCATTGCCTGGGAATTTGCCCAGCGAAATCCGCATCGATGTCAGCATCCTCGACACGTTTGACAAATCCATCCACATTGGCGACATCAAGTTGGCTGGGGCAACCATCATCGGCAATGCCAATGACCTGGTGGTCGGTTTGGCACAGACTGGTCGTGGCGATGCTGGTGCAGCAGCGACTCCTGCCGCCGAGCCCGAACTGGTGCGCGCACGCGAAGCCAAAGCATAGCATTCGTCTATCAGACCCTCCCATATGGCATATGCCGTGTGGGAGGGTTTTGTGTGCTAAAAAACCAACCGCCCGTCGCATGACTGCGACGGGCGGAATGGAGGCGGGTATCGCCGGTGAGACAACTCGATTAACGGGCTACCTCAACGGTGATACCCATACGCATGTGACTACTACCCATGAGCACCACCTCCTTTATGCCTATACGGCACGTGTTTCAAAAAGAATCCTAAGAAAATACTACGCAGGTTTGTCGTATTTGTCAAGAGGGAATTTTGCACATGCACACGGGTGCCGAATTCACCCGTGCAGAAGGCAAATGGTATAATACGCTCTAATGATGATGTTGTTGTATGAGAGGGATTGTATATGCGCCGATACGTCCTCGCCATTGACCAAGGTACTACCAGCACCCGCTGCATGATTTTTGATCAGACAAGTCAGATCATCGCGGTTGCGCAACACGAACACGCCCAACTCTACCCACAACCAGGCTGGGTCGAGCACGACCCCCACGAAATCTGGCAACGTACCCAGCAGGTCATCAGCGAGGCATTACAGGCGGCGACGCTTTCGCACACTGACATTGCTGCGATTGGCATCACCAATCAGCGTGAAACCACCGTGGTTTGGAATCGCCACACCGGACAACCCTATGCAAATGCCATTGTGTGGCAGGATATGCGTACTGATGGTATTTGTCGCACACTTGCGGGGACGGTGGGCAATGACCGCTACCGTGCTATCACCGGACTCCCACTTGCCACATACTTTTCTGGTCCCAAAATCCGCTGGTTGCTCGACAACATCCCCGGATTGCGCCATGATGCAGCGCACGGTGACGCCCTCTTTGGCACCATTGACACATTTCTGATTTGGCATCTGACGGGTGGCTGCAATGGTGGCATCCACGTCACCGATGTCACCAACGCGGGACGCACCTTGCTGATGAATCTGCACACGCTCAGCTGGGATAGCACGATGCTAGCCGCACTCGATATTCCATCGGCCATGCTGCCCCGCATCTGTTCATCGAGTGAAATCTACGGCTATGCCACTGGGTTACTTGCTGGCGTCCCTGTTGCGGCAGCACTCGGCGACCAACATGCGGCCACAGTCGGACAAGCCTGCTTTCGCCCTGGGGACGTCAAAAATACCTACGGCACCGGCTGTTTCATGCTCCTCAACACGGGGACCACCATCATTCCGTCGCAACACGGGCTCCTCACCACACTCGCATACAAGTTTGGCGATCAGCCGGCCATCTATGCCCTCGAAGGGTCAATTGCGATCGCGGGAGCGCTCGTCCAGTGGCTACGCGATAATCTGGGCATCATCAGTAACAGTAGCGACATCGAAGCACTCGCTGCCAGTGTCCCTGATAATGGTGGCATGTACATCGTGCCCGCGTTTTCCGGGTTATTTGCCCCCTACTGGCAAAGCGATGCGCGTGGGGTCATGGTGGGGTTGACGCGCTACATCACCAAAGCCCACATCGCACGCGCCGCACTCGAAGCAGTCGCATGGCAGACCCGCGAAGTGCTCGATGCCATGATGCAGGACAGCGGTGTGCCCATCACGCAACTGCGTGTGGATGGGGGGATGACCGCCAATCAGCTCCTGATGCAATTCCAGAGTGATGTGGTTGGTGTACCCGTGGTACGCCCGGTCATCACCGAAACCACCGCCTTGGGGGCCGCCTATGCGGCGGGCATCGCCGTGGGTATCTGGCAAGACCTCGCTGATGTCGAACACTATTGGCGTGAAGCACAGCGCTGGACGGCACACATGCCTGTCACACACCGCGAGCAACAGTATGCCCTGTGGAAGAAAGCAGTCACCCGCACCTTTGCGTGGATCGAGGAAACTTCATGAAACTCAAATCACTTGTTGTGCCTGGTCACCCCGAACGCATCGCTAGCGGATTCCTCTTTACTGAGGGACCAGTGTGGTGTGATGGCGTATTGCGCTTCTCTGATATTCCCGGCAACTGCATCTACGAATGGCATCCCCACGGACATGTACGCCGCTGGCGCTATCCGAGTGGCAACGCAAATGGGTTGACCCGTGATGCGCAGGGCATGGTGATTGCATGTGAGCACGGAAATCGCCGCGTGAGCCGAAGCGATGCCACTGGGAACGCACACACGATTGTCGATCACTACAACGGCAAACGCCTCAATAGCCCCAATGATGTGGTCGTGCGCTCAGATGGCGTTATGTTCTTTACGGATCCACCCTACGGTATTGACGAGTCACAGCGCGAACAACCCCTCAATGGCGTCTATGCGGTCCACCCCGATGGCCGAATACTCCTCGTGGGGAGTGACTTCGATCGCCCCAACGGGTTGGCTTTTTCACCCGACGAAAAAACGCTCTACATTGGCGATTCGCGCCGGCGCCATGTACGCACGTTTGCAGTTGCACAGGATGGCGCACTCACCGATACGCACACGGTGTTTGATATGGATCACCCACAACCGGGTTCTCCAGATGGCATGAAAGTAGATCAGGCTGGTCACGTGTACGTGACTGGTGCCACTGGTATCTGGGTATTCACACCCGATGCCACCTGCCTCGGCGTGATCGCCATGCCAGAGCTCCCCGCTAATTTGGCGTGGGGAGATGATGATTTATGCACGCTCTACATCACGGCTCGTACCTCCGTCTACCGTCTGCGCACTACCACACCGGGTGTACCTGTCGTCAAATCATCATCGCATTACTAAATTCTGGGAGCGTGTTGTGACCAACCAACCCATGTCGCTAAATGTCGGCAATTACATGCTGGAACGCCAAATTGGGCGTGGCGCTACTGCACGGGTCTGGCTGGGAAGGCATCGTAGTCTCACGCATCGCCAATTTGCCGTCAAGATGTCGCAAACGCTCCTTGACCACGAGACACAGATGCTCCAGCGTGAAGCACGCATCATGAGTCGCCTGGCACATCCCGCTATTCCACACATCTACGATCATGGCATCATGCCTGCTTTCCACTACATCGTGATGGATTTTGCGCCTGGTGTGTCGCTCCGCCACCTCCTCAAAGTGCATCGCACACTTCCCATTGAGCAAGTACTGCCGATCGCGCAACAGATTGCTGATGTCATTGACTACATCCATACCAATGGCATCATTCATCGCGACATCAACCCCAACAATATTCTGATTGATGGGAGCAACAACACCGCACGTATCACGCTCATTGATTTTGGTATTGCGCTTGACACCCAAGAGCACACCACTCCCGCTCCAGTGAATGCACTCGGCACCAAGCCGTATATGTCACCTGAGCAACACGCCGACGCCAATGATGTGCTCCATCTCTCCGATATTTTTAGCTTTGGGGTAATGCTCTTTGAAATGCTCGCTGGCAATCTCCCTTGGGAAGACAGTATTACTGCGAGTGTACCCACCATTACCCAACGTGGTGGCACGGGAATCCCCAGTGAAGTCGATGATGTGATGCGCAAACTCATGGCCTATGATGCGACTGACCGCTACCGTACTGCGGCAGAAGCCGTCGCCGATTTACACCGTATTTACACCAAACATACCGCCCAAACAACCGTTGTGGTCGACCAAGAACCAGTAGTCATCTCGCAGACCGCACACCCCGTCGAAGTTGCGCTGGCAGTAGCACTCAAACAAGACATCATCAATGAAAGTTTAGCATTTGCACAACAAACGGGCACACCAGATATTATCCGTGAACTCCTCAATACTTGGGGTGAGGCACATGTGTTCCGCCGTAAATTGCTTGGGCGACTTGCAAACATTACGTCAATCCAAAATCGCACGATTTTTCATTACACGTTTACCTGCATCAGTGAAACCCGCTTTCATCCACAGCCGGTGACCACCATCAGTCCACTGGCAGATGAGCCAGTGAGTGACAGCGTTTCACCCACTGATCGCTGGCAGTTAACCCTGCCAACGCTTCAGCCATCACAAGGCGACATACGTGACCAGATTGTTGTCCCTGGCAGTCAAACGCGCATCACCTGCCCACACTGCACTGACGGCAAACGGATCTGTCCAACTTGTCACAACCGTCCTATTACGAGTAGTGATGGCACACAGACGGCTGCGTGTACGGTGTGTCGTGGCACAGGCAATGTCGCATGCCATGACTGTCTCGGCAACGGGCACCTCTTTCAACACCTGGCAATGAAATGGCAGCGTACCAGTCACAGTCATTCCACGCACGACGATCATGTTTACGTGCCACAGAGTTGGCTCAACAGTCACTGCACACCACGCCTCGTCTACAAGCACCAAGAAAGCAACAGAATTCGCCCCGAATGGAAACGAATTCCCAAAGTGGCGCAGTTGATTGACGAAATCAGCAATCAACTCTCCCCGGATAGCCGGATTGTGGTCTGCGAATTGGCCATTTTTGTGGTGCCGATGAGTGAATTCGTCTTTGACCTGGGTCGCGCGTTTCCGTGGGAACAGACGGGCAGTATCCCCCAGTATCGCTGGGCAGTATACGGCTTTGAACGCATTTTGACTCCCAACCGCAAACTCTTTGACTGGAAGCTCATCGCACTCATCGTTCTTTCAGGATGCTGCGCTATACTGACCATCGGTGTCATTCTACTCGTCACATAGCTGATTGCGCGCTACTTTCGTCATTGTTGATGCATCTGTTTGTCGAGTGTATACGTAGCGTTTGGTACCAAACAGATGTGGGGGTATTGCCATGCGTGTGGCCATGTTGAGTGTGCATACCAGCCCGTTGGCTGGTCTAGGGGGCAAAGAAGCCGGTGGCATGAACGTGTATGTGCGTGAACTCAGTCGTGAGTTAGGCCGACGCGGGATTTTTGTGGATATTTTTACCCGTAGCCAAGACAGTAGTACACCTGTACAAACGCCAGTAGAGCGTGGTGTCACACTCGTCACCCTCCCTGCGGGACCACAGACGCCCTACGACAAAAATCTCATCCTCGATTACCAAGATGAATTCATTCATGGCATCCTGGCATATGCGCATGCCCATCATCACCGCTACGACATCATCCACAGTCATTATTTTGTATCAGGCATTATTGGTCTCGAGCTGCGTACCCAGTTGGGTGTCCCATTGGTGCACATGTTTCACACACTCGGCGCCATGAAAAACAGCGTGGCGCGGAGCGACGAAGAGCGCGAAACCGGTACCCGCATCGCGCTTGAAAACAAAATAATGCGTGAAGCTGACACCATCGTGGCTGCGACTACACTCGACTTGCGCCAAATGGTGTGGCACTACGATGCGACGCCAGATCGCATCAAAATCATCCCGTGTGGTGTCGACCTGCATCGCTTTCACCCTCACGATATGGCCGAAGCTCGCGCCGCACTCGGGCTGCCCGCCCAGCCCACTCCACT